>OAVR01000007.1_pt1 | contig 242365 bp, 214 predicted proteins | sample 1476451 | NCBI WGS metagenome assembly OAVR01 (sample SAMEA2580105, study PRJEB22360) | human gut metagenome | biome: human gut; feature: human-associated habitat; material: faeces | place: Denmark | collected 2008/2010 | reverse complement strand
CATTATCTGAATATCTGGCTTGGTTGTTTGTTGTTTAATTCTTTAAAAAGAATTTTTATAATTAACCTACTGTTTAATTTTCAAAGTTCATGTTTGCCCTTTTCTTAAGGACAAGTAATACTATACCATCTCAATTTAATAAGGTCAATACTTTTTTAAAATTTAATTTTATTTTTTTATATTTTTTTATTTTAAATAAAAAAGAACTGTGAATTCACAGTCCTTTATTGGTTTATATCATCAGCTATTTCTTTTATTACTTGGCGAGCACTACTCATTACTATACTAGGTTCAACTTCATAATATTCAACATCTATAAACCTTTCAATATCTTCTACTTCTTCTATACTTTTATTTATTGCAAATAAAACTGCTTTTGCTGATTTTATTTCTTCTTCTGATAATTTATTTAATATTTCATTATCTTCTTGAATTTCAAATTTAAATTCATATCCTAATTTAACACTTTCATCTTTTAAAAGACTTCCACATTCTATACTTTCACATATAGCAACTATCTTTTGCATATAATTCCCTCTCTTTGTTAAGCTTAATAATTTTTATTTTATATTACAAGAAATATATATCAAATACAATTACCTTTAGTCTATATCTATATTATTATCTATTTTATTATTTTCAAAAAATAATTTAATCCCTATTATAATCACACTTGAAAATAAAAAAGTTATAACTATCAATTTAAAAATAGGTTCATTAGTTACATGTAAGCTTTCTGAAAAATATATATATCCATAAGCCATTAAAATTATTAATATAACATTTTTAATTATTCTAACTAAATCCTTTCTCAATATATAACCCCCTATAAGCGTAAATTTATTATTTTAATAGTATTATATCATTCACAATATTATTTTTTCAATTTTCTTAATTTTCAATTTTAACTTTATTTTTATATGATACATTTTTTTAGATATCATTTGGGTATATTTATATTAAAATATCAGTTTAATTTGGAGGTGAACTATGAACTTCATATTGATTTTTCCATTAATAACTTTAGCAATATTTCTTATATCTTATTTAAATGATAAAAGAAAACTTATTAATGGTTTTCTATTTAATTTATTTATTTTTTCAGTTCTAATAACATTTACTTATATAGCTTTTACTTCTCAAAGTAAAATATTAATAATATTATTTTTAATACTTTTCTTATTATTTTTAATAGTAATTACATTTGGTATTTATGCTCTTATAATTGGTTTGTTTATAAATGCTAAAATCGTAATGAAAAAAGAAAGTAAAAAACTGCCTAATTTATTAACTTTATTTTTAGGTATAGCACTATTATTACATGTTATTTTAGTTATATTTAACCCTGGAAAATTTTTATCTACTGATTTAAATATATTTTTAAGCGGATTTGTATTAGTAGAAGTTTACTTCTTATTTAGTATATTTAACTTTTTAATGATTTCATTTATTTCACAATTTAATAGACCTAAAAAAAATCAAGACTTTATTATAGTTTTAGGAAGCAGAGTTATAGGAGATAAAGTTCCGCCTTTACTTGCAAGTAGAATAGATAAAGCTATTAGGTTTTATAATGAACAATCCATAGTTAATTCTCCACCTAAAATAATTTTTTCTGGTGGTCAAGGCCCAGATGAGATGATTTCAGAAGGATTAGCTATGAAAAAATATGCTATAAGTAAAGGAATTCCGAAGGAAAACACATTGGTAGAAGATAAATCCGTAAATACTTTACAAAATATGAAATTTTCAAAATCAATAATGGATAAATTAATGCCCAACGGATACAAAAGTATCTTTGTAACTAATAATTATCATGTATTTAGAGCTGGCCTTTATTCTAAAATGGCTAATCTTAACACCCAAGGCATAGGTTCTAAAACAGCATTATATTTTCTACCTAATGCATTAATTCGTGAATATATAGCAATAATTATGATGCATAAAAAAAGAAATTTAATAGTAATTGCTTTATGCTTCTTAATTACGGCAATACTATCTTTAATAAATTATTTTTTTGTCATTCACTAATTATATTTTAAATTTTTTCTAAATTTAGATTAATTGATTTTGCATTGTATTGTTAAATTTATATTGTTATTATTACAATGTAATTTAAAACTTTAGCTAAATTCGGAGGTTATAAAATGATTTTATCAAAAGAAATCAAATACTTTTTTATCATTGTGGTAATCATTTGTACTATAGCTTTTAGTGTAACTATACCTCTTACTCAACTTGGAATCATCAAATACGGTTCACCTGTATTCATGATATTTTATGGTTTATCAGGGTATTCGCCATCTATAGCTGGCTTATTGGTTAAGAAAAAATTTTATTCTAAGTCGGAATTTAAGGCTTTCTTAAGAAGCTGTATAAATATAAAAAAAAGTTTTAGAGATTATTTATACGTATTAATAACATCTCTAATTTTATGGAGTATTCCTTTTATTGTAATTAGTTTCTTTAAAGAGCATAAGGTATTACTCAACTCTCCTTTAATCTTTTTAAGTTGGATAACTCCAGTTATGATATTTGGAGGAGGATTAGAAGAAATAGGATGGAGAGGTGTATTACTTCCTAAACTTCTTTGTAGATTTTCATCTATAAAAAGTTCTTTAATTATAGGTATTATATGGTCTATTTGGCATATACCTTTATGGTTTATTTCTGGTTCACCTCAACAGGAATTAAATTTTTTACCATTTGCATTAAGTTGTATAGCTTCTTCATTTGTATTAACATTTATATACACTCAAACTAAAAGCATTTGGCTATGTATTTTATTTCATGCTTTGGATAATGCTTGTTCATACATATTTACATATTCAGTGGACATGCATATAATTATATCAGTCATTACTGCTTTAGTCGGACTTTTCATATTGAAATTTTCTAATAATCATTTAAAAACTAAAATAAGCTAGAAGATATCTTCTAGCTTATTTCTTATTTTATATTCTTTTTATCAATTTCATTAAATGAATTTGCAACTGCTATTGTTGAAGCCATTGCTCCATTTACATTAAGCATTGTACGCCCCATGTCTAGTATAGGATCAATAGCAAGTATTCCTCCTAATAATGGGAAGTACGCACCCATACCCATACCTGATATAACTACTGATACAGACATTGTAGCTGTACCTGGTATACCAGCAATACCTAACGAACTTATAGTTATTACTATCAGTAACATTATATAGAAACTAAAATTCATTGGAGTGCCTGACATATTGGCAACAGTAACAGCCATTAATGCAGGATATATTCCTGCACATCCATTCATCCCCATATTAGCTCCTAAGCTTCCAACGAAACTAGATATTCCTTGATCTACTTTTAAATTATCTGTAAGTGTTTCAATAGTTACTGGTAAAGTCCCTAAACTTGATCTTGATGTAAAAGCCAATATAAGTGGTTTTGATACATTCTTTAAATATTTTAATGGATTAACACCATTTATTGATATTATTATTAAATGTACTATAAACATTATAATAACACTTACATATAACGCTAATATAAAATCTATAACATCTATTATGGATGTTATTCCTCTATCTACTATAGATGTTGCCATAAGTGCAACAACTGCGTAAGGCATTAATTTTATAACCGTTATAGACACACTTATTATTATTTTATAAAATGCTTCAATTAAGTCTACAAAAGGCTTAATTGTTTGTGCATGCTTTTTACTAAGTCTCTTTATTGCTATTCCCAAGAATCCTGCAAATATGACTATCGCTACTACATTAGCTTTAGCCATAGCATCCACCGGGTTTGATGGTAGTAAACCTCTTAAAGTATCTACTATAGGTGTTATCTCTCTCATATCCTCAGTAGCTTGTTTTACAACTTCTTGGCCTACTCCTAATTGAAATAAATTACCAACTATTATTCCTATTGTAGCAGCTATAGCTGTTGTTCCAAGTAACATGATTATAGTTCTACCTGTAAGTTTCCCTAAATTTTCACCTTCTTTTAGGTTCATAATCACTCTTACAATTGATACAAATACTAAAGGTACCACTAGCATTTTTAAAAGATCCATAAATCCATATCCAAATAATCCATACCATTTAGATACTTCATTTAGCCAATTCACCTTTGTTGGGTCATTTGGGAATCCTGCTATGGCTTGAATCACTACTCCTAATCCAATACCCATTACAATTGATGCAATCATCAATTTAGTAAAATTTAATTTGTTACTTAATTTTTTAACTATAAAAAATAGTCCAACTAATATCCCTATAGATAACACCGTTAACCAATTAGTTACCATAAGAAATTCTGAAAAAAATGTATAATTCATATGTTCCTCCTTAGACTTTTTGCAAAGTTAAAGGCTTTGCTTGTTTACTAATAATAACAAGACCTTGTATCAATATCAACTAGTAACTTTTTGGTAACTCCTATTTATAATATTAGTCTTCACATACTATATGTTTATTGCTCCATTCTATCATATTAGCCATTATATGAAGCAGTAATAACCCACCTTCACTTAAGTAATAAGTAGATTCTACACTATTATTTATTGTCTTTTTATCATTTATAACTATATTGTTCTCTATTAATAAATCTAACTGTTGAGTTAGCATTTTTTTACTACATCCTTCAATCTTTCTTTGTAACTCCCCAAATCTTATTTTATTATCTTGAATTACCCAAAGTATTTTCCCTACCCATTTTTTGCCTAAAATATTAGATAGAGCTTCAACTGGACAATCATATGTCATATCATTTACATTGTACATTAATTTGTCCTCCTGACTTTTTAGTTGTGTATACAAGATTATAATACAACTGATAATTTGTCCAATTTTGATTATTATGAATTTTATTTAATCTATGTTCACTTATAGTTTTTTTCTATAATAAAATTAATAAAAAATAACCTATAAATTTACATCATTAACAATAGATAAATTTATAGGTTATTTATATTTATGTTTATATTTTATTTCATATTTTTAATCCTTAATTGATCAAGTTGAGATATGGCGCTTGAAACTGCCATTTGACCTTGGCCTGCAGACTTAATATATTGATATGGCTTACCTGCACAATCTCCAGCTGCATATAATCCAGCAATATTGGTTCTCATTTCTCTATCTGTTTTTATATGAGGTCCATCTGCTTCTAACCCCGGTACCATATAACTTGGTGATACGCTATCCTTTATAACAAAAACCCCATCTATATCTAGTTCTCTATCTTTTAAAATTAATTTATTTGCTAAGTTTTCTCCTTTTATTTCTAAAGGTATACTATTGATTATTTCTATAGAAGAATCCAATTTATTTTCTAACTTATACATAGGTATATAGTAAACTTTAGAAGCTATTTCACTTAAAAAGTTTGCATCTTCTTCTCCTTCATGATTGTATCCTATAATAGCTACAACCTTATCTCTATACAATCCAGCATCACAAGTAGCACAATATCCTACACCTTTTCCTAGGTAGTCTTCTTCCCCTTTTATCTTTTTACCATATTGAACACCTGTAGCTATTATTACAGTAGTAGCTTCATATGTTTTTTCACCTACAAGTAATGTAAAATAGTCTCCCATACTATATACATTGTTAACCCTCTCTTGAGTTATCTCTATTTCCATTTCCTTTATATGATTAATAAACTTTTCGCTTAATGCTTTTCCACTTACATCATAAATACCTAGATAATTATCTATAGATGGTGCTTTTATAAGCTTTTCACTTCCATTTTCATTCCCAAATAATATTATATTTTTATTTCTTATTTTAGCGTTTATGGCAGCTGCTAATCCAGCTGGTCCACTTCCTACTATAGCTATATCATATCTCATAAACTTCAACCCTTTCTACTAATTTATATATGGGCTTTTACCATTTCCTCTAATTTTTGCTTTGGTATAAATCCAACTAATCTATCTGCTTCTTTTCCATCTTTAAAAACTATAACAGTTGGAACTGTAGTTACTTCAAATCGTCTAGCTAAATCTAAGCTTTTATCTATATCTACTTTTAAAAACTTAGCTTCTTCTACATTTTGATCTATTTCTTCAAATACAGGTGATAACATCTTACATGGTCCACACCATGTTGCAAAGAAATCTACTATAGTTGTTTCTGTTGCATTTTCTACTTCATTTTTAAATTCTTCAGTCTCTATTATTCTAGTCATTATTATCGCTCCTTTATATTCCTATAATTTCTAAGATTAATATATCAACTTTCAAATAACTTAACAATTAGTTACTTATTCGTAACTAGTATTTATTATCTCCACTTTTAAAATTACTTTGTATATATTTTTATGAAAATAAAAAAACTAGTTAAATACTTAGTATTTAACTAGTTTTCTTTAACTTAATTTATATAATATTACTGAATCACTCTCTAGATACTGTTTAACATCTATTACTCTTTGATTTGACGATCCTCTTAATTTAATAGATAGATTTTTTCTATCTTCCTCAAATTTGCCATCAACTAATATATCTATATAATTTAAAATTTCTTTTTGCGTTTCATTAAAATTTTCTATTGTATAGCCAGTCCATAAGTATATAAGTTTTTCTGGATAATTGCGTTTGAATTCTTTACATAAATATATTACGCCTTCAATATTTTGAGGACACAATGGTTCGCCTCCTAATACAGATAAATCACGTTTTATATTATTTTTATTTATATTCTCTATAATATAGTCTAAATCATCTTGTGTAAACTCTTTGCCACCTTCAAAATCCCATGTTTCTTTATTGAAACATCCATTACAATGATGTGGACATCCTTGTGTCCAAAAAGACATAGTTATTCCTAATCCATTGGCTATGTCGTTATCTTTTATCTTAGAAAACTTCACTTTAATCACTCCAACCCTATAGATGTAATACTCTTTGTCCTATCTCTTGCGTACGACCTTTACCCCACATATTTGCACCTATATATCCGCACGTTCTTCTCATAACTTGCATCTCATTTTTATCTCTATTTCCACAGTTTGGGCAATACCATTCTAAATCTTTATCAAGCTTTATTTCTCCAGTAAACCCACAAGAATAACAGATATCCGGCTTCGTATTTATTTCAGCATATTGTATATTATGGTATATATAGTTTATTATTTGTTCAACAGCCGGTAAGTTTTTACTCATGTCTGGAACTTCTATATAACTTATACATCCACCTAAACTTATATCATGGAATTGACTTTCAAATTTAAGTTTTTCAAAAGCATCTATTTCTTCACTTACATGAACATGATATGAGTTTGTGTAATACATTCTATCTGTTACATTTTTTATTTCACCGAATTTTTGTTTATCTATTCTACAGAATCTTGAAGTTAAACTTTCTCCTGGAGTTCCATATAGTCCAAATCCAAGTCCAGTTTCATCCTTCCATTTTTGACAAGCATCATTTAAGTAATTCATTACTTTTAAAGCAAATTCCTCACCTTCTTTAGTTGTATGACTTACTTCAAGCATCGCTTGAGTCATTTCATACACACCAACATAACCTAAAGAAAGAGTTGAATATCCATCTTCTAATAATGGATCAATTTTTTCTCCTTTTTTAAGTCTTGCAATTCCACCATGTTGCCAGTGGATAGGTGAAACATCTGAAATTACACCTTTTAATAAATCATGTCTAACCATTAAAGCTTCTTTACAAAGTTCTAATCTTTCATCTAGTACTTCCCAGAACTTGTCCATATCTTTATTAGCAGTTAATGCAACTTGTACTAAATTTAAAGATATAACACCTTGGTTAAATCTTCCATACCATTTATAGTTTCCATTTTCATCTTTCCATGGAGATAAATGACTTCTACATCCCATTGGAGGGAATGTGTTTCCTTCATAATTTTTTCTCATTATTTTAGCACTTTGATAATCTGGAACTAATCTTTTAGTACTACATTTAGCTGCTAATTTAGTAATATAATCATATTTTCCACCTTCTAAGCAGTTATGCTCATCTAAAAGGTAAACTAATTTTGGGAATTCCTCTCCAACTTCTTGCCCCTTGTAGTTTTTCATTCCTTCTAATCTTTGAAGAATCATTTCCTCACAAATTAAGGCCATTTCTCTTTCATACTCATGACCTTCTTCGATTTCTAGATATATTGTAGAAAATGGTGATTGACCATTACTTGTATATAAAGTAGATAGTTGATATCTTATGGTTTGTATACCACCCTTTAATTCTTCCATCATTCTATCTTCAGCTAATTCTTTTGCCATTTCTTCTGAGTATTTTTGAATATATTTATTATAGTATTTATCATAAGATACTCTTAAAAATGGTGCTATATGTTTTATAGTTATAGAGTTTCCACCATATTGTCCACTAGCTATTTGTGCTATTATTTGAGTAGTCACTGTACATGCTGTTGTAAATGACTTAGGAGACTCTACTAACTTATTACTTATTACCGTTCCGTTACTTAGCATATCTTCTAAATTTATAAGCATACAGTTATGAATAGGTTGTATTGCATAGTCCATATCATGATAGTGAAGAACACCTTCATCATGTGCATGTGCTATGTGAGCTGGTATTAATTTTCTTCTTGCTATATCCTTAGACACTTCCCCAGCAATTAAATCTCTTTGAGTAGATGCTAGTAATCCGTTTTTATTAGAATTTTCATTTATTACATCTTCATTACTATTATCTAAAAGTCCTAATATACTATCATCAGTAGTATTAACTTCTCTTTTAAAAGATTGAACAGCTCTATACCCCTCATAAGCTTTAGCTGTTAATTCATGCTTATGATTAATTAAACTTTCATAAACCATGTCTTCAACTTGATTTACAGTGGATAAATGTGGATTTTCGTTACATTTAACTTCTATTTGATTAGCTATTTCATTAGCTATTTCTTCTTCATATATTCCACTTCCATACTTCATAGCTTTAAGTATTGCATTTTCTATCTTAGTCTTATCAAACTCTGCAATGCTTCCATCCCTTTTAATTATATTTAATTGTTTTTTCATAAAACTCTCCTTTTGTCTAATACATCTTGATTGATTAAATTTTATTCTACAAAAGTATTGACTTTTATAATTTCATATTGTATACGTTAATAAATTTTTATACCATATGTAGTAATCACATAGTCCATTCTATACTATATATGGTATTTATTCAAGTTGATAAATACCACAAAAAATACATTTTAAAACACAAATAGAAAAGAAACCGCACTATATCTAAGTTCTGAATGCAGTTTCTTTTTTAAAAAAATTTTATAATATTTTTTTATATATTATTTAATACAGGAGCTAGTGATGAATCATTAAAAAATGTATTAGAATTATATAAATAAAGCATATCAGTTATATTCTTATCTTTTATTAGCTTTTCAATATCTTCATAATAATATCTTGGGTCTACCATTATTATTTCTTTATAATAATGAGTTAGAAATTGTACAAAACTATTAGCATAAGAATCTTTTACTAGTAACAAAACTTTATCACTTTCACTAGTTGTTTTTATATCTACTAAAGGATGATTTCCTCCTAAAAATACCTCGTACTTGTCTTTTTTCTTTAAAGCCTCACTATTATATATAGTAGGAGACTTTTTCTTTTCTTCTTTATATTCAACTATAACTTGATCATTTTTATCTTTAGGAGTAAATATATCAACTTTATCTGGATCTACTTTATATCCACTCTTTGAATATAAAGTTCCATAAAAGTCATTTGATACTCTATATTTTTCATATCCATTAGGATTCACATCAAGCCCAGCTTGATTGGCAAAATCTAAGAATGCATAATATGCACCTAATGTAGTCCAGTGATGATCTGTCTTATAATAAATATATTCTTTTTTATGATCTTTAAGTGAATCTGATACATTTATAAACTTTACTTTATTATCTATAGACTTATCTAGTTCTTTTAGATATTTATCTTGGTCATAAACTGGTGCAAAATTAGGTAGTTTATCAGATAAAATATTAACTGAGTTTGGTGCAATTAACATGTATTGATTTATATCTTTATGTTTATTCGCAAATTTATTTATAGCCTCTATATTTGCTTTTAAATACTCTTTATTAGGTTTATTAAAGTTTTCTATTAGATATCCATCTTTACCCTTATATACACCGTTTTCACTATTTTTACCTAATAATGAATCTATCTTTGTCTTAACCTTTATAAATTCGTCTCTTCCTACTATCTGATCAACTGTATATTTTTCATATTTTTTTGTATATCTGCCTTCAAATAATCTATCAAAAGTAAATTTAGGTTTTTGCTGTAATATTCTGTTTTCATTTTCTGAAAACTCCTTATCTTTAATAATAAGATTCAAACCTACAAATACAAATATTGTTAATAAAAACATTATAGTCATTAATTTAATATAAACATTTTTATATTTACGTGAATTTTTTTGTAAATTTCTTCTTAACTTTTTATTTCTATATTTCAATATTCTCACCTCTCTTAAAATCTAAAGTATAAGAAAGGATTGTATGTTTCATTTACTAAATATGCAATACTAACAAATAGTAAAATAAATTGAACTGAAGTAGCAAATACGACACCTTTCATCTTTCCGTTTTGAATAATCTTTTTAAATACTTTATTAACTATTGGTGTAGAACATAAAATTAATATTATTAAAAGAATTAAATTAGTAAATAAGTAATATAAAAATGTTGAATCTATAATTGGATTTCCATTTAATAAAAACATCACCTTTAAATACTCTAAAGATTTCTGAATACTATCTATTCCAAAGAATATCCACCCAACCATAACTAAAACCATTGTATATATATGTTTTATTAAATTTGGCATTGCTTCTAAAATATTTTTTAATAAAAACTTTTCTATTACTAAAATTAAACCATAGTATAGTCCCCATAATATAAAGTTCCAGTCAGCCCCATGCCAAAGCCCAGTTAAAGCCCATACCACAAATAGGTTTCTAAGCTGTGCCATAGTTGAGCATCTATTTCCTCCAAGAGGTATGTATACATATTCTCTAAACCAACTACTTAAAGATATATGCCATCTTCTCCAAAATTCCGTCACACTCTTTGCAACATATGGATAGTTAAAGTTTTCTATAAAATCGAATCCAAACATCTTTCCAAGCCCTATTGCCATATCTGAATATCCACTAAAATCAAAATACAATTGTAATGTATATGCAGCTATAGCCAACCATGCGGTTAAGACAGATATTTGATTTACATCATACTGTTGGATACTTGTAAATATCATACCTATATTATTTGCAAGAAGAACTTTCTTAGAAAGCCCTTGTATAAAACGCTCTACTCCTTCTCCAAATTTATTTACACCATGAGTTCTATGTTTTAATTGATAATCTATATCTATGTATCTTACTATAGGTCCTGCAACTAATTGAGGAAACATTGTAACATATAGTCCAAATGATATTAAATTTTTTTGAACAGGAACTTTTTCTAAATATACATCAATTACATAAGATAGAGTTTGGAATGTATAAAAAGAAATTCCTATAGGAAGTGGTAACTGTTCATATCCTATATTAATTGAAAATAAAGAATTTAAGTTTTCAATTAAAAATCCGTAATATTTAAAGAATCCCAAAATTCCTAAATTTACAATTACCGCGATTATAAAAATACGTTTAGCTTTAATTTTATTTCTTCTGTATTTATTAATTAATATGCCTATAAAGAAATCAAATACCGTTGTAAACATCATAAGAAATACATATATAGGCTCACCCCATGCATAAAATACTAAACTAATTAAAAGTAATATAGCGTTTTTTGCTTTCTTCGGCGATAAATAATATAAAATCAAAGTTATAGGTAAAAAGGTAAATAAAAATATTATGCTACTAAAAACCATCGTTTTGCTTCTCCCTTTTAGTTTTTGATGCTTTCTTTGAATGCATCAGTAATTTTTTCTAAATTATTTGATACTGAATAGAAAACATAATTTCCTTTGCTCTTTACTTCATAATCCTGAAGTAGTGCAACTTGTTTTGGACCATATCCACTAAAACTTTCTATTTGCTTATTTACTCTGCTATCAATTGCATCTTCTACACCTTGTGCTTGTGATTTATCTTTTAGCTTTACTATAAGCATTTCTTCAACATCCATAGTCGATTTTGGAGTATATAGTACAAAGTCTTTAAATTCATTTGAGTTTAATCCAAAGAATCTTTTAAGAGCTTTGCTATCACCTTTTTGCATATTATTTAAAGGTACCTTACTATTTATTTCAGTTACAATCGAATTTAAGCTTTTATCATTATTAATACCACATCCACTCAATATAAGTGCAGTTAATGCAAAGCTTAAAACTACTATGTATTTTTTTATTGTTCTCAATTAAATTCCCCCTGTCCTATAAATTAGCTTTTTCTTGTAAAATATTTAAATAGCCTTTATAAAATGCAGGCTTAAAATGTATACCATCCGGCTCGTACAAATTCTTATCTGAATTCATACTATCTCCAACATCTATAAACTCAACATTTAAGTTTTTGCACATACCTTTTATTCCATCATTAAAACTATATACATTTTTAAATTTAGGCTGTTTATTTATAGCACTTTTATTAGTAGGAATTATTGAAGTTACATATATTTTTGAATTTGGTAATTTAGCTTTTACATCTTTTATAAGTGATTCATAATTTTTTATAAAGTCTTTTGGATCACTAAATAACTCTAAGTCATTCATTCCATAAGTCATAAAAATTTTACTAGGAGCTAGATCTACAACACTAGATATATCATCTTTTGCTTTAATAGTAGTTCTGCCTTTATACGCTACTACTGATGATGGACTTAAAATTTCATATTCTGTAAGTCCTTCTCCTCTAGAGTCTCCCATTATAACTGAATCTTCAAATACCTTATTAAAATCTTTAACCTCTTCTTTTTTAGTGTCATCTTTTTTATTTTCAACTTCATTATTATTACTTTCTTCATCCATCTTATCTCTTATAGAAGAAATATTTACTGATTCAAGTTCTTTTATTTTTTTCATACCATCTTTGTCACTTATATATGATTGTGCAAAATGTTCTTTATATATATTTATAGCCAAATTAAATCCCAATATTATCGCCGTTCCTATTAGAGCAACTTTTACAACACGAATGTATAAAATCTTTCTCATCACTGTCACTTCTTCCTCATCTACTCTTTATTTTTTTCTTGACCAATTATATATTATACTCCTAGTTTCTTACTTTTTTCTGTAAATTTTTTTTACAATTTCGTAACAACTATTCGACATAAATTTTTTATATTCGACACTTTATATAATAACAAAAGGCATTACCATTTACCATGGTAATGCCTACTTTTCAATAATTTTACATTTAAATTTCTAACGCTCTATTACAGTGTATTTTTCAGCAAATTTTATAGGATGATACGATAGTTTTGCTTTTCTAAGCCCTTCAATTCCTAAATCTTCTTCTCTATTAACGAATTTAACATCACTAAATTCATTTACTAAAAATTCCTTATTTATATATGGATATAACCCTCTTATATCAGAATTAGCTTTTTCTATATGTATAACAGCCATATCTTTGTTTAACATCTCTCCTATTGAAAAAGCTTCTAATTTAGAATCAATATATATTCCAGCTATTTTTATTTTATCTTTTAGCTTATCATAGCTATCAAATATTCTTTTTATAGCCCTTACTTCACTATCAAATTCTGAATCTTCACCTTTATCTTCTAACCATTTACGCATAACATTTTTACAATCTTTAAAATCTTTTTCATTTAACTTTCTATATTCTACCCTGTCTCCATATTCTTTTATAAAACTATTTAAATGGTTTCTCTTTTTTTGATTTTTTCTACCAGCAAGTGTTCTTAAACTTTCCCCTTCATATATATAGTCAAAGTTATTTCTTTCTTCTATATATATAAATCTATCTTTATACTCTTTTCTTAAGTAGTTTACAACTTCTTTACTTATAGCTTTTAAAAGTATTTTTCTATCATTTTTTTGAAAATATTTTATTATAAAATCAAATGCTTTATACATATTTTCTTTACGTGCTAATGGTAATATTAAAAATCCTTTATTTTCATATTCTCCTGCTACTATAGCAAAATCTTTTTCTACATAATATTTCGTATTATACAATTCTTTCCACATATATAGTGTAGTAAAACAATATTCACAGGCCTCATAATCTACTAGTTCAAAGTATTTATCTAAAACCTGTTTTGAATCTATATCTATTTCCTTAAACAAAATGCTTACCTCCAAATAAATCAATTTCATAACTATCCGATATTTTTATATTTAATAATATATCAAATTTTATCGATATATTAAATTAGTTACTTTATCGTAACTACCTATCTAAAATTTTTCATCTCTAATCAAATATGCATCAATTATGATTTTGTTACAATTTTGTTATATCCTTAGTGTTGTAAAGTTGTATAATTAATATATTGAATTAAATTTTTATTAAAGGAGACAACGAGAGTGGCTTATTCAAAAGGCAAACACAGTGCTAAGAGCAAAACGCGAAATAAAAATAAGGTAACGTACATAGTGATTCCTGCTGTTGTTGCTATAGGACTATTCATAGGATATAAAGAGATTTCAAGTGCAGTTACATCTAATGATAGTGAAATATCTCAAAATCTTGCTAGTCTACCTCAAGATATTATAAATACTGATAATCCAGCCATAGCTAAACTAGTAAAAATGGCTCCTATGTACCCTAGAATTTATAATATATTAAATAATGTAAATGATTATCCTCAAGAGTTGTTAGTAATGGCTTCTAAGAAACCTGAAACTATAAACTTTGTAGCTGATTATCCTGAACATAAAGGAGGCAACTCAACTTCTGAGAACATAACTGTAGAAGGAGAATATACAAAAGGGGAAATCCCTTTATTTATGCAATGGGACGAAAGATGGGGATATGATAAATATGGACCTGACTTCTTTGCTATTAATGGTTGTGGCCCAACAGCTTTATCAATGGTAACTGTAGGACTTACAGGTAATACAAATATAAGTCCTAGATATGTAGAAAATTTTAGTCATCAAAATGGTTACTTAGTTCCTGGGGTTGGAACTGCTTGGTCACTTATGACAGATGGAGCAAGAAAGCTTGGTTTAAAAAGTAAAGTAATTCCACTAAGTTCTGAAAGTATTATAAATACATTAGAAAAAGGACATCCAATTATTGCAACTATGGGTCCTGGCCACTTTACTACAGAAGGTCATTATATAGTTTTAACAGGTGTTGACAGTGATGGAAAAATTATTGTTAATGATTCTGATAGTAAACAAAGAAGTAGTGAAACTTGGGATGTAGATGTGTTTCTTAAAGAAGCTAAAAACCTATGGGCATTTAGTTTATAACTAAAATAGATGTATTTAATTAGATACATCTATTTTTTATTTTATTTAATATAAAAAGCTAACTCAAATTGAGTTAGCTTTATTTATTAATGAGTAAATCCATATTTTTTATTTTCAGCTTTCTTTCCATGTACTAATATATTTGCATTGTTTAAATCATTTATAGCTGTTTTTAAATCTCTTATAAATAATTCCGCCATATCATAGCTTAAGTCAGCTCTACATACTATACGTTGTATTATAACATTTTCTAAATTAACTGGTAATGGATATGCAGGTATTTGCCATCCTTTCATTGCTAATCTATCTGCTAAATCATATAATGTCCACTCTACAGCGTCTTCATTTCTTAATCTATAACATACTATTGGTAAATTTTCTCCATCATTATATATTTTAAATAACCCAGTATTTTCTATCTCACTAGATAAATACATTGCAACTTCTTTTGTACGTTGATGTATTTGTCTATATCCTTCAAATCCAAGACGTAAGAAGTTATAATATTGTCCTATAACTTGACTTGCTGATCTTGAGAAGTTTATTGCCATTGTTGGCATTGTTCCTCCTAAGTAGCTTACTTCAAATATTAATTCTTTTGGTAAGTACTCTTCATCTTTCCATATTACCCATCCTATACCTGGATAAACTAGTCCATATTTATGTCCTGATGTACTTATTGATACTACATTTTTTAATCTAAAGTCCCATTCCATATCTGGATCTATAAATGGAGTGAATAATCCTCCTGATGCACCATCAACGTGAATTGGTACACTTATTTTAGCTGTTTTATTGTATTCTTCTAATAATGCATCTAATGCTTTTATATCATCAAATTTTCCTGTATATGTTATACCTTGTAATGCTACAACCCCTATTGTGTAGTCATCTACATAGTCTAATACTTTATCTATATTTAAACTCATATGCTCTTCATTCATTGGTACTAAACGCATCTCTATATCCCAGTATACACAGAATTTTTCCCAACAAACTTGATATCCTGATGATACTACTAAGTTTGGTCTTTTACTTGTAACATCCATTCCTAATTTCTTAGCTCTATTTCTCCATCTAAACTTCATTGCCATACCACCAAGCATACATGCTTCTGATGATCCAACTGTTGATGTTCCTATATAATTCATATCTTCTGGCGCATGCCATAAGTTTGCTATCATATCCACACATCTATTTTCCATTTCTGTTGTTTGTGGATATTCTGATTTATCTATTGCATTTTTTTCTAATGTTTCTGACATAAGCTTAGTTGCTTCTTCTTCCATATAAGTTTGGCAGAATGTTGCTAAATTTAGTCTTGCATTACCTTCATTCATTAATTCATCCTTAATTAATCTATAAGCTATGTTTGGAGCAATAGAATCTTTCCCTATTACATCTTTTGGAATATTAGAGCCAGACTCTATCGTCCCAAACACTGGTGTACTATAATCATCTTGTTTCTTAAATAACATTGTAAAACCCTCCTAAAATATATGCTGTTTTTTCTATTATATTAATTTTTTATAATAGTTAACTGTGATTATTTGTTGTTAACTTTGTTCACTTTCTTGGATGTTATTGAATATATTACAAATGGTATTAAAACTGTAATTATAAAACTTATACTTAATATAGTTAAATATTCATGAACACTTTTTCCACTTAATTGACTTGGTGGGAAAAATGATATAACTAGTGCAAATACTGAAGTTACTAATCCACATGCTGCTACTATTAATTTGAATACTTTTCCTCCAGGTACTTGGTAAGAACGTTTTAAATCTGATTTTTTTAGTACAAGCATAAAATAACCTATAAAGAATAGTAAATATCCAACTAAGTATATAACAACTGTTAATGATATAGCTGTAAGGAATGATACATTGTTTCCTCCTCCACCAAAAGTAAGTACCGCTGCCCATATTGTAACTACTATACCTTGTATAAAAACTAAATTTACAGGAACATCATGTTTATTAGTTTTTGTTAAAGATTTAGGTAAAATTCCTTTTTGTGCTGCTGTATACATACCTCTTGAAGGTCCTACAACCCATGCACTAACTTCTCCCATTACACCTAATGCTAATAATATCGCCATAAGTTTAACAATCCATGTTCCATGAGGCATAAAGTGTAATATTAAAACCTTAAATGTCTCAACAACGCCTGAGCTTAAACTCAATTCACTTTGTGGTATTACAGATGCAACTGTTAATCCACCTACAGTGTTTAAAATTATTGCTAATATAACTAACATAATCATAGCTAATGGATAGTTCTTTTTAGCATTATCTAATTCATTTACATGAGAAGCTGATGCTTCAACTCCCATATATGCAAGTATGAATGAAACAAATACAACTAATGTATTTACTTTTGTAAAATCAGGTACAAAATATTTTAATCCTATTTTTACATCTAGTGGATTACCTTGAACTATATAAGCTATTGATACTCCAAATAAAACTATTGCAGGTATTACTATACCAAATATAAATCCAGCTTTTGCTATTTTTGCTGTGTTTTTTGTTCCTCCTAATTGCGAAAATGTTAATCCCCAGAATATTATTAATACTCCTATAAATTTCACAAATGGAACTGTATTTAACGCATCCCAATTAAATATATATGAAACACAACCTAATATAAAATAAATCATTGTTACAAATCCAACTGTTATTTGAAACCATTGAAAAAATATTGCCGCAAATCCAAACTTCTCTCCTAATGTATTTCCAACCCATGCAAAAATTCCACCTTCTTGCCAGCCTTCAACTGTAGCCATTTCTGCCGCACATAGAGCAACTGGTAAGAACCATAATATGCCTCCAAGTAAAAGGAAGAATACCAAACTAAATCCTGATGTTGCAAATGTAGGATATTCATAAACCGTCATAACCATTGATGCGGTCATCGCAAAGAATGCAAATAAACTAAGGGAATTCCTTTTAGCTGTCTGTCCCTCTCTCATGTCAATCATCTCCTAGTATATTCAATTATTTACAACATAAATTATTCTAGGCCTATAATAATCAATTGTCGTTTTGTATATTGTATATATACCCTTTGTATTTAGCTCAAAACAATTTTTGCAAAAAATATTTCATCAAAAAATATTTTTGCAATAAAAAAAACATTAATTACCTTTTTACAAACAATTAAAAAAAGTCTTAGTATTTTCAAAAATACTAAGACTTTTTCTTTAGGGCTTAACTTTGGCTATTTTATTTTTAGTGAGTAAATCCATATACTTTATTTTCTGGTTCTTTACCATGAACTAATACATTTGCATCATTTAAGTCTTTTATAGCTGCTTTTAAATCTCTTATAAATAATTCAGCCATGTCATGGCTTAAATCTGCTCTACATACTATACGTTGTATAATAGTATTTTCTAAGTTTATTGGTAATGGATATGCAGGTATCTGCCATCCTTTCATCGCTAATCTATCTGCTAAATCATATAATGTCCATTCTACATTAGCATTATCTACTAATCTATAACATACTATTGGTAAGTTTTCACCATTGTTGTATATTTTAAATAATCCTGTTTTTTCTATTTCATCTGATAAATACATTGCTACTTCTTTTGTACGTTGATGTATTTGTCTATATCCTTCAAATCCAAGACGTAAGAAGTTATAATATTGTCCTATAACTTGACTTGCTGATCTTGAGAAGTTTATTGCCATTGTTGGCATTGTTCCTCCTAAGTAGCTTACTTCAAATATTAATTCTTTTGGTAAGTACTCTTCATCTTTCCATATTACCCATCCTATACCTGGATAAACTAGTCCATATTTATGTCCTGATGTACTTATTGATACTACATTTTTTAATCTAAAGTCCCATTCCATATCTGGATCTATAAATGGAGTGAATAATCCTCCTGATGCACCATCAACGTGAATTGGTACACTTATTTTAGCTGTTTTATTGTATTCTTCTAATAATGCATCTAATGCTTTTATATCATCAAATTTTCCTGTATATGTTATACCTTGTAATGCTACAACCCCTATTGTGTAGTCATCTACATAGTCTAATACTTTATCTATATTTAAACTCATATGCTCTTCATTCATTGGTACTAAACGCATCTCTATATCCCAGTATACACAGAATTTTTCCCAACAAACTTGATATCCTGATGATACTACTAAGTTTGGTCTTTTACTTGTAACATCCATTCCTAATTTCTTAGCTCTATTTCTCCATCTAAACTTCATTGCCATACCACCAAGCATACATGCTTCTGATGATCCAACTGTTGATGTTCCTATGTAGTTCATATCTTCTGGCGCATGCCATAAGTTTGCTATCATATTTACACATCTGTTTTCCATTTCTGTTGTTTGTGGATATTCTGATTTATCTATTGCATTTTTCTCTAATGTTTCTGCCATAAGTTTTGTTGCTTCATCTTCCATATATGTTTGACAGAATGTACATAGATTAAGTCTTGCATTACCTTCATTCATTAATTCATCTTTTATTAATCTGTAGGCTACATTTGGAGCAATAGAATCTTTCCCTAGTTCTTCTTTAGCTATACTAGAGCCAGATTCTGTTGTCCCAAATATTGGTGTTTCATAACTATCTCCTAATTTATTTTTTCTACCAAATAACATTTTAAAAGCCTCCTTTGTATATAAGCATATACATTTAAATTATTTTAATAACAAAAAACATTATTTAAAACTATTTTTTACTAATTCGAATACATATACAATCATTTTAAGTTATTTTCTTCATTTTACTAAGTTTTTCTTTGTTTTTTATTATATTTTATATATACCTCTTAAAACTAACTTTAAACATTTTTTTAGTTTTTATATTATTTTATTCAGATTTAGATGTTCCACTTTCTAATATTGAAACTATAGAAAATAAAGTAAAGCATATAGCTCCTAAACCAATCATTACACGAGCTGGTATAAAGTAAGATACATTAAATATCTCAGCTTCAAATAAAAATGCACCTATAAATAAACATGTAAGAGCTGTAAAAACAGGTATTAATGGAACCCTCTTTGAAAGTGGATTAGATTTTCTCCATACCATACCTAATAATAAAACTTTACTTAAAATACTATAACAAACAATACCTAATCCAATTAAAACATATCCAGGAGCTATCCACGCTGGGTTTTTAGCTATTATAAGTATTGCAATTCCCCACAAGATATCTATAGTTCCTAAAATAAAAACTCCTATAGCCCATTTATAACGTTCTTTATCTGTAAAAGTATTTTGTATTTGTTTAACTATACTAACTACTAACATTATTAAACTAGCACATACTAATGATATTCCCACAAGTACATGTCCCGCTACGAAATGATCATTTGTTGTAGATGAAAATAATAAATATACCCCTCTAATAAATCCAATTAAAGTACATATTATCGGAACAGCTATTAATGTTTTTGCTGTTGATTCTTTAAATGCTTCCTCTTGTTTTTCTCCTTCTTTTAAGCTACTACTATTTTTAGGAATTAGCATAAATTTTGTTGATGCTGTTGCTACAGTAGATACACAGCATGTTATTAAACCTAATCCAAATACAACATTTCCAGATACAAAATAAGGTGGGTTAGATATTCCTATTTGCCATAAAACAATACCTGAAACTATTGTAAATATTCCACATAAATAACCTAACGTAGGTAATGCCCACTTATAAAAATTATTATACTTATTTATAAGTTGTCTTATTATAGTTGCAGCAGTTGTAAATAAAGCTATACATATAGCTGTTAGATATATTAATACATGTCCTGCAACTACAAAGTCCGATCCCATAGCTTGTCCTAAATCCTTAACATAAAATCCATACCCTAAACATATCGCTCCCATAAGTAATGGTATTGCTCTAAAAAGAACACTAATATAATAATTCATTTTTATTACCTCCAAAATTTAATAAATATCCTTTAATTTATTCAACCCATATATTAAAAAAACAACTGGTACAAATACTATAGCACCAGTTGCTTTTTTAAACATTCAATCTTGTTTTAGTGAGTAAAACCGTATGTTTTCTTTTCTTGTTCTTTACCATGTACTATTACATTTGCGTTATTTAGGTCTTTTATGGCTGCTTTTAAGTCTCTTATAAATAATTCAGCCATATCATGGCTTAAATCTGCTCTACATACAATACGTTGTATAATAGTATTTTCTAAGTTTATTGGTAATGGATATGCAGGTATCTGCCATCCTTTCATCGCTAATCTATCTGCTAAATCATATAATGTCCATTCTACATTAGCATTATCTACTAATCTATAACATACTATTGGTAAGTTTTCACCATTGTTGTATATTTTAAATAATCCTGTTTTTTCTATTTCATCTGATAAATACATTGCTACTTCTTTTGTACGTTGATGTATTTGTCTATATCCTTCAAATCCAAGACGTAAGAAGTTATAATATTGTCCTATAACTTGACTTGCTGATCTTGAGAAGTTTATTGCCATTGTTGGCATTGTTCCTCCTAAGTAGCTTACTTCAAATATTAATTCTTTTGGTAAGTACTCTTCATCTTTCCATATTACCCATCCTATACCTGGATAAACTAGTCCATATTTATGTCCTGATGTACTTATTGATACTACATTTTTTAATCTAAAGTCCCATTCCATATCTGGATCTATAAATGGAGTGAATAATCCTCCTGATGCACCATCAACGTGAATTGGTACACTTATTTTAGCTGTTTTATTGTATTCTTCTAATAATGCATCTAATGCTTTTATATCATCAAATTTTCCTGTATATGTTATACCTTGTAATGCTACAACCCCTATTGTGTAGTCATCTACATAGTCTAATACTTTATCTATATTTAAACTCATATGCTCTTCATTCATTGGTACTAAACGCATCTCTATATCCCAGTATACACAGAATTTTTCCCAACAAACTTGATATCCTGATGATACTACTAAGTTTGGTCTTTTACTTGTAACATCCATTCCTAATTTCTTAGCTCTATTTCTCCATCTAAACTTCATTGCCATACCACCAAGCATACATGCTTCTGATGATCCAACTGTTGATGTTCCTATGTAGTTCATATCTTCTGGCGCATGCCATAAGTTTGCTATCATATTTACACATCTGTTTTCCATTTCTGTTGTTTGTGGATATTCTGATTTATCTATTGCATTTTTCTCTAATGTTTCTGCCATAAGTTTTGTTGCTTCATCTTCCATATATGTTTGACAGAATGTACATAGGTTAAGTCTTGCATTACCTTCATTCATTAATTCATCTTTTATTAATCTATATGCTATGTTTGGAGCAATAGAATCTTTCCCTAGTTCTTCTTTAGGTATGCTAGAGCCAGATTCTGTTGTCCCAAATATTGGTGTCTCATAACTATCACCTAATTTATTTTTTCTACCAAATAACATTTTAAAAACCTCCTTATTATTATTTAATCTATTCTAAAACTTATTTTCCTACTTTTGTTGTTTTTGCATCTCTTTTTTTAGATGTAATCCCATATATTACAAATGGTATTAAAACTGTAATAATGAAACTTATTATTAATATAGTTAAATATTCATGAGCACTTTTACCAGTTAATTGAGCTGGTGGTACAAATGAAATACATAGAGCAAACACTGATGTAATGAAACCACATGCTGCTACTATTAGTTTAAATGTTTTACCCCCTGGAACATGATAAGCACGTTTTAAATTACTTTTTTTAAGTACTAATACAAAATATCCTATGAAGAATAATAAGTATCCAACTAAATATATTACAACTGTTAATGATATAGCTGTAAGGAATGATACATTATTTCCTCCACCACCGAAAGTAAGTACTGCTGCCCATATTGTAACTATTATACCTTGTACGAAAACTAAGTTAATAGGTACGTTGTGTTCATTAGTTTTTGTTAATTCTTTAGGAAGTATACCTTTTTGAGCTGCTGCATACATACCTCTTGAAGGTCCTACAACCCATGCACTAACTTCACCCATTACACCTAATGCTAATAATATAGCAATTAATTTTACAATCCATGTACTATGAGGTGCAAAATGTAATACTAAAGCTTTAAATGTTTCCACAACACCTGCACTTAAACTTAATTGGCTTTGTGGAACTACAGCCGCAACTGTTAATCCACCTACAGTATTTAGTACTATAGCAAGAACAACTAGTATAATCATAGCTAATGGATAGTTTTTCTCAGCATCTTGTAATTCATTTACGTGAGAAGCTGATGCCTCAACACCCATATAAGCAAGTATAAATGAAACAAATACAACTAATGTATCGATTTTAGAGAAATCTGGTACAAAGTATTTTGCTCCTATTTTTACATCTACTGGATTTCCTTGAAGTATATAAGTTATTGATAAAGCAAATAATATTATTGCTGGTATTAATATCCCAAATATAAATCCAGCTTTTGCTATTTTGGCTGTATTTTTAGTACCACCTAATTGTGAAAAAGTTAACAACCAGAAAATCACCAATACACCAATAAACTTGATAAATGGAACATTATTTAATGCATTCCAGTTAAATATGTATGAAACACAACCTAAAATAAAATAAATCATTGTTACAAATCCAACTGTTATTTGAAACCATTGAAAGAATATTGCTGCAAATCCAAATTTTTCTCCTAATGTATTTCCAACCCAAGCAAATATACCACCTTCTTGCCAGCCTTCAACTGTTGCCATTTCTGCTGCACATAGAGCAACTGGTAAGAACCATAATATACCTCCAAGTAAAAGGAAGAATACTAAATGGAAACCTGATGTTGCAAATGTAGGATATTCGTAAACAGTCATAACCATTGATGCGGTCATTGCAAAGAACGCAAACAATGTAAGTGAATGTTTTTTGGATGCTTGTGCATCTTTCATCTTAATCATCTCCTAATATATTTAATTTTTTTCATACTCGCTTCTATCCCTAGAGCGTTGGTATTACTTGCGTCTATATTAATTAGATACCCGCTAAATTTAGCTTAAAACACATATGGTAAACTTTGTAAAATTCTAAAGTTTCTCATTTTACAGATATTATAATAGTTGGTTTAATTATATTTTATTTTTAACTTAAATATAGTGTTTTTATTAACTTTTCATAAGAATTTTAGCCTTTAAGTTTATATTTTTATGTTTTTGGTATAAATAATTTAAAACAAATTATTTTGATATAAATAATTTATATAATTAATAAATTTTTTAAATTATAAGAAAAAGCTATTAATTTTATAATTACATATGTATATATTCATTTTATAAAACTTATAAAAAAATCTGAAGAAAGTGAAAATACTTTTAAATTATTATTTAAATATATAGATATTAAATATAATGACATAAAAAAATATCCACCTAATTAGGTGGATATTTTTTTAATTATTTAATTTGTTTAAAACTTCTTCTAAATCTAAACCATGTATTTCACAAGCTTGCTCTAATCTCTCCATCTGAGCTGATGGACATCCTATACAACCCATTCCATAACTCATAAGAATTTCTGCCGCATCTGGTCTCATTTTTATTATATCCGATATTATAGTATCTTTAGTTATCATATTATATACACTCCTTTAAATTAGCTATTTTTAATACATCTTTTCTAAATTTTTCTATTGTTACTCTATCTACAAAATCTCCAAGCTTTTCTCCCATTTGGCCATATTCATTGTAATATTCTAGTATGACTTTTACTAAATTATAAGCTTCTTCCTCTGTTAGATTTTTTGTTACTATGTCTGCTGTTCTTGGATAAAATCCTGCACTTCCTCCGACCGTTATGAAAAACTTACCATCTATATCAACTAATACTCCTACATCCTTTGAGTATACACTAGTACATGCATTTCTACATCCTGCTACCCCTATTTTAGTTCTATTTGGTAGTATCATTCCATGAAAATTTTTACTTATCTTCATCCCAATACCTATTGTAGGGTATTTAGAACGCTTACAAAAATTTGCTGGGCATATCTCAACATTCTTTACAGAGTTTTGATTTTTAACAGCAGGCTCCATATCTAAGTCTTTCCATATATCTTCTAGGTCTTCTTGCTCTAAGTTAGTTATAAGAATTCTTTGTCCTGATGTTAATTTTAATACTCCATTATACTTTTTAGCAACATCAGCGATTTTTATAAGTGTATCAGGTAATACAAATCCACCAGGTATATGTGGTGTTATTGCGTAAGTTCTTTTTCCATCTTTAATTTTTTGCAAGTTCCCATAATTACTCATATAAAATTTCCCTTTCATGTTTATTCTAAATATATTATAACCAATATTTTTTTTAAAATATGTAACCTACGTTATAGACTTATTACTTTTTTATTTACTTTTTCTTATCTATTACTTATTTTATATTATAAATAATAGATATAACCACTAGCGATTTAATTTTAAAGTAATAGATAATATATTTTAAATCATTCTATTAATATAAATCAATAAAAAAGCTTAATCTATTCAAGATTAAACTTTTTTATTGATTTATATTAATTTATTATTTTATACAATTAGCAATTTCAGTAAAAATTACTCCTATACCATATGCTCCAGCATCTGGATATCCTAAACTTCTTTCTCCAACTGTTCCTGCACGTCCCATTCTTGCAACTATCTGTTCTGTTGATTTAGCTCCTTTTACAGCTTCTTTTGCACCTTTTACAAAAGCTTCTTTAAAGCTATCATTATTCTTAGCTGAAGTTTCCCATGAATTTGCACATGGAACTAAAGCATCTACTAATGTTTTATCTCCTACTACTGCTCCTCTTCCAAAAGATCTTTCTCCTGTAGATTGAATTCCTTTAACTGACGATTTCATCATATCAGCAAAATCTTTAACATTGATTTCTTTTTTATTCCCAATACTTTTTCCTGCTGATCTAAATGCAGATCCCCATATAGGTCCCGAAGCTCCTCCACAATGTTCCATAATTATCATAGAACAATCGTTTAAGAATTCTCCTATACTTAATTTCTCACTTGAAGTTATTTCTTTCCATTCCCTTTTTAATTGTTTAAATCCTTTTGCCACACTCATACCGAAATCTCCATCTCCAGCATGTGCATCTAATTCACAAAATGGAACTTCATTTTTTATTATTACTTCACTCATCTTATCTACTATATAAATCATATTGTCTAATGTTAATATATTATTTTCAATTTTAGAAAAATCAAGATTAGTTTCAACTTCAAAAGTAGCATTTTCACTGCATTTATTATCTTCATATATATCAACATACTCAACGCTTTCTACAGGTCCAGATACTTTAAACGCTGGAGTGTCACTAACTTGAGATAATAAATTTTTTAATTCATCATCTAATTTTAGTATAGATATAGATGCTCCTTCCATGTCTATACTAGTCATATAATTTCCAACGAAAGCTCTATTAATTTTTATATTCTTCTTACTTAATTCACGATATACAGAGTTATTTAATAGATATAGTTCTTGTAGAGGAGTTCCCCCAAATCCATTTATAAGTATTGCAACTTCTTCATTATTTCCAACTATATTCATATCTTTTAAAATAGCATCAACCATTTTTTTTGCTAGGTCATCTGCTGATGCCATTTTTTCTCTTCTTATTCCCGGTTCACCATGTATTCCTACTCCAAATTCAATCTCATCTTCTCCTAGTTCAAAAGTAGGAGTTCCTTTTGCAGGTACCGTACATGATGTAAGTGCAAAACCTAAACTTCTAACATTATCTGCCGCTTTTTGTGCTATTGATTTTACATCTTCTAAAGATTTTCCAAGTTCTGCCGCTGCCCCAGCAATTTTGTGAACAAATACAGTTCCTGCCACACCACGTCTACCTACTGTATATAAACTATCTTCAACAGCTATATCATCTTCTACTCTTACGTAATCTACTTTTATTCCATCTTCACTAGCTAGATAAGCTGCATTTTTAAAGTTCATCATATCTCCGCTATAATTTTTTATTATAAGCAAAGTTCCTTTATCACTAGCAGTAGACTTTATAGATTGATATACTTGTATTTGAGATGGTGAAGCAAATACATCTCCACAAACAGCAGCATCTAACATACCTTTTCCTACAAATCCTGCATGAGCTGGCTCATGTCCACTTCCTCCACCACTTATTAAACTTACTTTATTTTTATCTATATTTTTTCTCTTTATTACCTTATATTTTTTTATAAATTCAAGTTCTGGATGTGCCATAGCTATACCATTACACATTTCCATAACTACATTTTCTGGTTTATTTATTATTTTTTTCATAGTTACATACCTCTGTTGTTTTTATATTCTCTTCCTATTTTATCAGCTGTTATTATACATGCAGCTACAGATTCAATCTCTATAGGGAATGGCATAGAATAAATTGATTCTTCTGGTATACAAGCTTTTTGTGCAACTGCTAAAGCCTCTTCTTCTGTTATACTATCTACCCCTATATCTTCTAAGCATACTGGTAACCCTATTTCTAAGCAAAAATCTAGTACTTGATTTAGCTCTTCTGTAGGTGCATTTTCTAAAACTAGCTGAGCTATTGTCCCAAATGCAACTTTTTCTCCGTGGAAGTATTTATGTGTTCCCTCTAGCATAGTTAATCCATCATGTATTGCATGTGCTGCTGCAAGTCCTCCACTTTCAAATCCTAATCCAGATAAAAGTATATTTGTTTCTATTATATTTTCTAATGCTTGAGTAACTACATTACATTCACATGATTGTTTAGCCTTTACTCCATCTTTTAATAGATTTTCATAACATAATTTAGCTAGTGCTAACGATGCATTAGTTCCTATAGCCGGTTCACACATTTCTTCTCTAACTCCGCAAGGTAATCCTGCATTTACTTTTGTAAATGAACTTGATGTAGCTCTAGCTTCAAAATATGTTGAAAGTGCATCTCCCATACCTGAAACTAAAAATCTAGTAGGTGCTTTAGCTATAACAGTTGTATCAACTAAAACTACACTTGGACTTTGTTTGAAATATGCATAATCATCAAACTCACCTTCTGGAGTATATAATACTGCTGAATGACTTGTTGGTGCATCTGTTGCAGCTATTGTAGGTACTATGATTAAATTATCACCTTGTGCAACACACTTAGCAGTATCTATTGCTTTTCCTCCACCAAGTCCTATGGTACATGAACATTTATTATTCTTAGCTAATTCTTGTAATCTAGCAACTTCTTCTCTTGAACATTCTCCTTTAAAATTACTTTCTACAAAAGTTATATCAAATTTTTTTGAAGTTGAATCTAATTTATCTTTAACACGTTGTATATCGTCCTTATGAGCAATTAGTAACGCTGAATTTCCAAATACTTTTACAAAATAACCTAAGTTTAATAATTCATCTTGCCCTTGTACATATTTTGTAGGACATATAAATGCTTTTCTCATCTTAATCTCTCCTTTGAATTTTGCAAACGCTATTATTTTTTGTTTACACTTATTATAATATCGTTTTCACAAAATTACATTGGATTTAGATGTTAATAAATTACGATTTTAAACCGTAATTTTTTGATGTAAAATTCTAAAGTTGTAAATTATCTACTTTTCGTAATTTTTTTAACAACATAAAATTACTATTTTGTCTTATCTTTATAGTGTTTTCTATATAAAGACGGTGTTACTCCCTCATACTTTTTAAATATTTTTATAAAATATCCAGCTTCACTAAATCCTAGTTCTTCGCTTATTTCATTTATATGCATATCAGTTTCTTTTAAAAGGTTTTTGGCCCACTTTATCTTAAGCTTTGAAATATACGTTGAAAAATTTTCTCCTAATTCTTTTGAAAATAGCCTACTGAAATAACTTGTACTAACATGACATAGCTGAGCCATCTTTTCCATAGATAAATTTTCACTTTTATTATTATGTATATATTCTATAGCTGGTTTTAAAGTCTTACTTACTAGGAACTCCTTACTTTCTTTGTTATTTATTTCGCTTATACAACTATTTATAATTGCATTAGACATCTCTTTTTGTATATTTCTAATATTATTTAAGCCATATCCATCAAAAACTTCTTTACTTCTTGATCTTTCATCACTTACAACTCTTTCACACATATCTAAAATTAAATTTTTATCTAAAGCTTCTTCTATTATATACTTAGCTAGGTAAAATAACATATTTGAAATATCACTTACTTGCTCATATGATAATATAGGTAAATCATCATAATACTTTTTCAATTCATCTGACAGCTCTTCAACTTCATTTGCTCTATTGCCTATATTAAGTATTTGCTCTAAATTATCAAAATCATTAGCATTAGATAGCTTTACTTGCCCAGCCATAATTGCCCCAATATACTGTTCATTTATAATTATAGGTATAGCTACATCGACAATATTATAATGGCATAAATATATATATGGTTTATTTAAACGAACTGCTTCTAATCCACCTCTTGAATCACATTTTTTACAGTGCTTTGCTAAGTTTGAATTACCTCTTACTATCTCACAAAATTTATGGCAACCGCTATGCTTTGTTAGTGGATTACCTTTATAGTCAACAACTACTATTGCCATATTAGTAACCAATGATAAATAATCCTGTAAATTATCCCACTTGCTGAAATCTATTATCTTATTTAAGCTTAGGTTTTCATTTCTCACTTTTATGCTCCTTTAAAAGTAGTTTTCTAATATTAATTACATAATAATTTTAACATAGATAGTTTTATATGAAGTAAAAAAGCTATATTAATAAACATTTTTATTTATATCTGATGATTATTTCCTTACTAAACTATATATTTTGTATTAAATTTAACCACTAAAGGAATATTATTACTTGAAGGTGAGAAAAGTCATGAAGATTTATGTGTAAAAATATAATAATTATTTACAAAAGCTTCTGATTCTGAATTTAAAAATTTATTTAGTCAACTAGCTCAAAAAGAACGACAGCACTTAGATTGAATTAATCAATTATTACATGGTAGTATTCCTAATATAAATCAACATAATATGTACAATTCAATTATATATTTTAGACCGATGAGGGACCTTAATTCTATTCATTTAATTTAGTTATTATTAAATATCTGAAAATAATTAACTTTTGAACTATAAGATTTAATATTGACTTATTTAAATTTTTATTTATAATATAATACAACAAGTAGATAACTGAGATAGAGGCGCGAAACTTAAGAGTACTATTATGGAGGTAAGCTCGTTGAAGTAATAAGAAAGGAATTTTCGCCGAAGTGAATAGTTAATAGCTTTAATACTATTTGCTGGGCTTATATAAAATATATATAAGACTGTCACATTTTGTGGAGAGCTATTTTCAATGAAAACGTACGGTACGTTCATACTTTTTAGTATGGCATTTTTCGTATAAAATCATGAGATATAGTCTCATGATTTTTTTATTGTTAAAAATTTTATTATCTTAGTTACTTATTTATAATTGACACCATGAGGAGGATAATTTAAATGAGTGAACAAAATCACGAATTGAAAAGAGGGTTAAAAGCAAGACATTTAAATATGATTGCTTTAGGAGGTTCTATAGGAACAGGTATATTTCTTGCGATGGGGGATACTCTTCATCAAGCTGGTCCAGGGGGTGCATTAGTCGCTTATGGACTAATTGGTATTATGGTTTACTTCCTTATAACTAGTTTAGGTGAAATGGCAACTTTCATGCCTATATCAGGTTCTTTTAGTTCTTATGCAACGAAATTTATAGATCCAGCTTTAGGTTTTGCTCTTGGTTGGAATTATTGGTACAACTGGGCTATAACAATAGCAGCAGAAATGGTAGCTGGTTCTTTAATAATGAAATACTGGTTCCCTAGTATTCCTGGATTTTATTGGAGTATATTATTTTTAATTATAATAGTAGGTTTAAACTTCTTATCTGCAAAAGCCTATGGCGAGTCTGAGTATTGGTTTGCCGGAATTAAAGTTGTAACGGTTATAATATTTTTAGCAATTGGAGTTTTAATGATATTTGGTATTATGGGTTCTGATGATATAGGTTTCCATAATTACTTTATAGGTGATGGCCCATTTCACGGTGGAATTAAATCTATATTTGCTATATTTTTAGTTGCTGGTTTCTCATTCCAGGGTACAGAACTTATTGGAGTTGCTGCTGGAGAAAGTGAACACCCAGAAAAAACTATTCCAAAAGCTATTAAATCAATATTTTGGAGAATTTTAATATTCTATCTTGGAACTATAATTGTTCTAGGTGCTATAATACCATTTACTAAAGCTGGAGTTTCTGAAAGTCCATTTACTATGGTGTTTGCAAAAGCAGGTATCGCTGGGGCTGCATCTTTAATGAATGCTGTTATATTAACATCTGTTTTATCAGCTGGTAACTCTGGTATGTATGCATCAACAAGAATGCTTCATTCAATGGCTACAGAAGGTCTTGCTCCTAAAATATTTGCAAGAACTAACAAAAGAGGTGTTCCTGTAAATGCTTTAATTTTAACTACTATCGTTGCATCTGCTTGCTTCTTAACTGGAGTATTTGCAGAAAGTACTGTTTATGTTTGGTTAGTTGCTGCATCTGGCCTTGCAGGATTTATAGCATGGGTAGGTATAGCAATTTGCCATTATAGATTTAGAAAAGCATATATTCATCAAGGTCATAGTTTATCTGAATTAAAGTTTAAAGCTAAATGGTATCCATTTGGTCCAATATTAGCACTTCTAATGTGCTTTGTTATTATACTTGGTCAAGGTTATTCTTGCATAACTGAACATGGAGTTGACTGGCATAGTTTAATAGCTTCTTATATTGGAATTCCATTATTCTTTGCTTTATATATAGGATATAAAATAAAACATAAAACAAAAGTAATTTCTTTAGATGATGTTGATTTAACATATAATGATGATTGTACAAATGATTTAAAAGTTGTTGAAAAGTCAATATCAGAACTTAATTAATAAAAAAGCATTACTATAAAATTATAGTAATGCTTTTTTATTTTATATATAATTTATATTTATTTAAATTACATAAATTTAAATAAATATATTAAACCTACTATTCCAAGCACTATTAGCCCTATAGCAACATATCTTTCTATTTTAGTAAATTCAGGTTTATTTGGTTCTGTTTCTCTTCTTGCTTTTTTAAATACTGGAATACCTATCGCATAAATAACAAGTGATATTAATAAATATTCAAGTCCTGCTGCGTATAATAACCACAATCCATATATAGTACCAATTATAGCAGTTACATATGCGTAAGTACGACTTGCAAATATTTTTTTAGGATAAGTATCATCTTTTGAAGATATTTTATATAAATATAAAGTTGAAGCAATATAACAAGGTAGTGCCATAACACTTGTTATACTTAACATCATATTCCAAGCATTCCCTGTAAAGTGAACACATATTAATATTATTTGCATTACAATAGTCGATGCAAGTAATGAAAATGATGGTGCTTCATTTTTGTTTTCTTTTGTAAATACTTTAGGAAATGTTCCACCTTTAGCTGCTGCATATGGTAGCTCTGACAACATAACTGTCCATATAAGCCAAGAACTTAAAATTGCTATAATTACACCTACATTCATTATTATACTACCCCATTTACCCATTACAGTCATTAAAACTGCAGCTGTTGATGGAGGTGCCATTTTTGATACAGTTCCTTGAGGAACTACACCAAGTGGTAATAATGAAAGTGCTGTATATAATAAAAGACAAATTAAGAACCCTAAAAATGTGGCTTTCCCAACATCTTTTTGTGACTTCGCTCTACCAGATACAACAACCGCCCCTTCTATACCTGTAAATACCCATAAGGTTACAAGCATAGTACTCTTAACCTGAGGCAATAATCCACCTAGAGCACTATCATGTACTGATACGACCGTTTTTAATCCCCAGAAGTCTGTAAAGAAAAGTGAAACTTTAAATGATATAGCTAATACTAATATAAATATAGCCAGTGGAACTAATTTACCAATTGTTCCTATTACATTTAAAAATGCAGCTTGTTTAACTCCTGATAAAACTGCAAAATAAATAATCCATAGTACAATCGATCCACAAACAATAGATAACCAGTTATTTCCTCCTGTAAAATATGATGGAAAGAAATAATTAAGTGAATCCATTAATAGTACTGCATACCCTACATTAGCAAAAGAGTTACATATCCAGTACCCCCATGCCATTAGAAAACCTGTAAATTTACCAAATCCTAACTCTCCATAAGCATATATACCAGTTGTTACATCTGGTCTGGCTGCTGCAAGCACTCTAAATGTGTTTGCAATAAACCACATACCAAAACCAGTTATTATCCATGCAATTAATATTGCACCGGCAGATGCATGTTGAGCCATATTTTGTGGTAAGTTATAAACCCCACCACCTAGCATAGCACTTATTACTACGCCTGCTAGAGCAACTACACCAAGCTTTTTAGTGCTATTATCTTTCGCTTTACTACTGCTACTTTTATCGCTCATAATAGCCCTCCTAAATTTCATTAAGTTTTATGAAAATTACTAGCTTTAAGTGCATTTTGCTATTTAAACTCTTAACAAAATGTACTTAAAAATAATTATTTTTGAGTACATTCTGTTAATGGTTTAAAGTCCATTTCATCTAACCAATCATTAAGTGTTAATTGATTTAAACTTGAGAATCCGCTTTCAGGTACTGCATCTCTTGCTAAAGTTACATATGGTGCACAAGTTAGCGCATTTCCTATTTCACCTGGTTTCATTATTGTATATGCAAATCCTACATAAGTTCTGTCAAATACCACATGTGAATCTCTACCGCACTCTTTAACTGACCAAGCAACTGCTTTTCTATGTTTTTCTAAGAACTTTCTTAAATCTTCTTCACTATCATTTTTTGTCCAAAGTCCTGCATCCTCTATAAATAAATCCGCACAATTATCTCTGTCGTTTGATAATGAAATTGCTATAAATGACCAAACTCCGTAAGCTTCTCCTTCTTTTAAAGGTCTATTTTCTTTTGGTCTATAAGATGTAACACTTTTATTTGCACATATTACATGAGCTCCTGGTACTGTTGGGAAACGTCTATTTTTTTCTGTACCAAATAATTCAACGCCCGCTTCTAATAAAGGTTTTGCATCATATACATGAAGTGGTGTTCCATCAAATTGTTCAACATCAAATAATGGTTTTTCTTCTTCATTTGCTATATTAAGATGTGTTGCTAAATCATACCCCCATACTTGTCCTGCTATCCCACAAAAAGATGAAGCTGTAAGCATGTTTATTTGACCAACATATGCATCATTTATCTCCGCTCTATCATATGAAACTATTCCATCTAATAGGAAATCGTCTGTTTTTTTAACTGTTCCAACAGAAACTGTAAGAACTGAAACATATCCGTTTCCATAAGCCCCTGGCATTCCGTATCCATCACAATAACGATTATATGGACTTATAGCTGTTTTATCTACTTTAGCCGCTCTTACTTTTCTTACCTTCCTAGGTCCGACCCCTATAGTTTGATTCCTTTGTGACTCTAAATTCTTATTCATTTTAAGCACCTCCTAAAAGTTATGTACAGTAAATCATCTGTACATAATGACATATACCCTTGCTCAAAAACGGAAAACAGAAAACGTTTATTTCTTTATATTTAGAAATTTGCTAAATTTACATATACTTGTACATTATTACATTATACATTTATATAATACGCTTTATTATATATAATAAAATTTTCCTATTATAATCATGTATTATTTCTATTTAACTTATTTTTTTATAGGTATTATAATAAATTTAAAAGAAATTTTGTTTAAACTCATTTGAAAGAAGGCGTAAAATATGGCTATAAAATTAATATGTATAGATATGGATGGTACACTTTTAATGGACCAACAAAATATATCTAAAGAAAATAAATTTGCTATTAAAAAGGCTGTTTCACAAGGGGTACATGTTGCTATAACTACTGGTAGAGTTTATAACTGTGCTAAATTATACTCAGATGATATTGGGTTAAAGACACCAATAATAGCATCTAATGGAGCTTTTATTGGTGGAAGTAATGGTGATTTTATTTATAACAATCCTTTAACACCTAATGAAGTTAAAGATTTTCTAAGTATATCAAAAAAATATGGATTGTTTTCTTATTTAACTGCGAACTTTGGAATTGTATCAACCGATGAACTGCCAGAGGATCATATTTATAAAGTTCTAAATAACCGTCTAAAAGATGATGAAAAGATTAAATTTAAAGTTATAAATAGTATAGATGAAGCTTTTAATATGTATCCAAATGAACTTTTAAAAGGTGTTTGTTTAGAAAAACATAATATAGAAAAATTAATACAAGCTAAAAATGAGTTAAAAAAATTGAATCCCGAACTTGAAATAGTATCTTCTTGGGATGATAATTTTGAGATTATGAAAAAAGGAAGTTCTAAAGGAGAAGCCGTATCCCAGCTTGCTAAATATTTCAATTTAAAAAGAGATGAAATTATGTGTATAGGTGATAGCGAAAATGATCTATCAATGATTGAATATGCAGGAATTGGAGTTGCTATGGGTAATGCAATTGATAAAGTAAAAAAATCAGCTCAATATATAACAGCATCAAATACAGATTCAGGAGTTGCTAGGGCTATAGAAAAGTTTGTATTAAAATAAAAAAACACATTGAAAGAAAATCTTTCAATGTGTTTTTTCATTTTAAATATTAATATCCTATAGTTTTTGCAAATTCTCTTAAAACATCATTTGATTTTTTAAATTTAGCTTTTTCTTCATCTGTCATATCAATTTCAAAAACTTTTTCTGCTCCATCTTTACCTATTATAGTTGGAACTCCTGTATATATATTAGTCTCTCCATATTCTCCTTCAAGTAAAGATGAAACTGGAAGTATTTTCTTCTCGTCGCTAAATATAGATTTTATTATACCTACGACAGCAGCTGCAATACCATAATAAGTAGTACCTTTTCTATTGTAAACTTCCCAACCTGCTTTTGCAGTTTTTTCTACTAATTCATCTAAATTCAGCTCTGACTTAAGCTTTTCATTTTCATCTAATATTTTTAATAGAGATTTACCTGCTACATTTACATTTGACCAAGGTACCATTTGTGAATCTCCATGTTCACCCATAGAGTATGCATGTATAGATCTTGGATCAATTCCATCTAAATGTTGTGATAAGAAATTCTTTAATCTTGCAGAATCAATAGTTGTACCTGTTCCTATTACTTGATTTTTAGGTAATCCTGATAATTTCCATATATGATATGCTATTATATCTACTGGATTTGAAGCTATTACAAATATTCCATTAAATCCAGACTTCATAACTTCCTTTACTACTGAATCACATATAGCTGCACTAACACCTAGTGTATCTAATCTAGTTTGTCCTGGTTTTGGAGCTGCTCCAGCTGTAAAGATTATAATGTCTACATCTTTACAATCTTCAAATTTAGCTTGTCTTACTTTTGTTCTTTGAGACATATATTCCACACCATGTACTAAATCCCAAGCTTCTCCTTTAGCTTTTTCTTCATTTATATCAATCATTAGTAATTCATCACAAACACATTGGTTAACTAACGCAAATCCACAACTCGAACCAACTAATCCTGTTCCTATGATTGCAATTTTTCTTGATTTTAATGACATATTTCTACCTCCTGATGATAATTGCTTTTTCTTTATAATAAATTATAACATTTATATTTTATAAAAATCACTTTTTCATTTTATTTTTGTAGAATATTGTATTTTTTTGTAGTTGTTATAACTTAATTATATTTTTTTCATTTTTAAGTAAATTAATTTATCCAATAATTGACTAAGTAATACTACTTCTTTTTCTATTCCATGCTTATAGTATAATTCTCCTAATATATACTGCAATTCTTTTATAACTTCATCTAAATTTTCCATCATTATCTCCCCTATGACTTCATATTTAAAAAATCTAATAAAACAAAACCGCCTAAATTTTTATTTAGCCGGCTCCTTCTTGTCTTTGTATAACATAAAATCTGCTTCCCTTAATACCTTATCTATATCACTTTTTTCATTAAATATAGAATATCCTTGAGATATGCTTACTTTTAAATTTTTATAGTATCTATTTTTACAAACTAAGTTAACTTCCTCTATATATTTTTTACAATCATCTTCATCTACGTCTATAAGTAATGATATAAATTCATCTCCTCCCCATCTAAATACAATTCCTTTGTCTCCACAAGTTTCTTTTAATATATCTGCAATTGACTTTATAAAGTTATCTCCTTCTATATGCCCTAAAGTGTCATTTACTTTTTTAAGTCCATCTATATCCCCTATTACAACTCCTATACTAAAACTATCGCTCTTTTTTATTTCAGATATCTTCTCTTCAAAATAAGTTCTATTGTATAATCCTGTAAGTATATCTTTATAACTTAAATCTCTTAATCTTTCTTCAATAAGTTTGCTTTTTGTTATATCTCTTACTGATGCTATAAGACCATGTATATTACCTTGTTTGTCTATTATCGGAGTTTTTATAGTTTGATAAATTGCAAAATTATCACTTTTAGGTATAGGTACCTTTTCTTCTATATAAAAAGATTTTCTTTCATTAATAACTAATTTATCAGTTTTATTACAAGCGTTTATAAAATCTTTATCTAAATTAAATTCTAGGTCATTTTTTCCTATAACTTCAGATATTCCTCTTTCAAAGTAAAATTTTTTACATTCTTCGTTGATTATTGTATATTTAAGGTTTTTATCTTTACAAAATATAATTTCTGGAATGCTATCAATAAGTAAATTGAACATACATGATGCGTTTTTACATTTCTCAATATCTAGTGTAGAAATTAAAATTCCTATAACAAAATCATCAGTAATTGGAATTAATAACTTATTGTAATTTATTCCAAATAAACTTATAGGTCCATAATATCCTACACTTGTACTTTCTATTAATCTTAATACCCAATTTAATTCTATATTACTACCTATATTTTTTATAAAATCAGAATCTAAGTCAAAAGTTATCTTAAAGCTACTATTAAAAAAAAGTATTTTATCTTTATATTTTACCCATATAGGAACATTCACTTTGTCCAAATCATAAATCCACTTATCCATAATTTTCTCCCTAATAATTTCATAGTATTTCTATATTTGCTTTATTATTAATATAATCTGTAAACTCTTCGTTAAATACCTGGTCTTTTACATTTATAGTTTTTATCTTATTTATTGGTATAAGTATAAATCTATCATCTAGTTTGGCATATAAATGTAATCCATTATCTTTTAATACATACTTAATTGGATTTACCATATAAACATTTGAGTCAATATACACTTCTATAACCTTTTTATACTTTATACTATATATAATTTCGCTATGAAGATTACTTTCTAAGTCTAGTTTTTTATCAGTAATATCTAATACTATGTATTTTTCAAAATCTTTAATTTCAGATTTAGCTTTTTCCCCACTTACTAACAAAATCTTTTTTATTAAGTTTTCAAATATATCATTTTTAACTAGATGATTTCCTATATATAAAGCTAACATAGCAAAATTGAATTCATTATTGTTAAGTACACCTTTTTTTAAACTATATGTTTTTTCTATTTCAACTCCACCATTTATGCCTCGATGAATAATTACTGGAATTCCTAATACTGTAAGTTTGTCTAAATCCCTTTGAATAGTTTTTACAGATACATTAAAGTGTTGTGCAATTTCTCGTGTTGATAGTCGATCACTTTTTAATAGCAAAAAAAATAATTCTATTAACCTCATACAATGTTCTCCTTCTTATTTTTAAGTGTTACTTTATCAATTATTTTTTATTAGTTACCATTTATATAACTTAAAATTAAAGTTAATACCTGTATTTAAGCCTATGATATTCTTCTAAAATCTAAATGACTTATAATTACCAAATTAATATAATTTTCCAAATTACCTTTTTCTTAAATTAAATGGTATTGTTGAAGTATTTCTTTAAGGTTAATTAAGATTTATTTTTATATCTGTTGTCCCACATTGTTATCCAAAATTAATTTATTTAATCTAATCGATTTCTAAACTTAACCATATATAACACCTTAATCTTTGCACATCTTTTGTCCGATTCTCCAACATTCTCAAATTATCATCCACAAACAATTTATATAACCCCTAAATATCTAGATTAAACGTTTAAGTGCATAAAATCACTATTATGATATTTAATAATAATCTTAATTTAGGACACCTAACGTCTTATTTTGTCGTAAAAAGGAAAATTCACCCATTTTAATAATATTTCAATTGGATATTATATCAGATTTTTTGTTTAATTTTAAAAACAAAAAAGTGTAGGCATTAATTTGCCTACACTTTTGAATTATTTTAGCCTAAAAGCCTTATTTTTTTATTTAAGCTTAGAGTAATATTCTACAACTAGAATATCATTTATTTCTATTGGAACTTCCATTCTTTCAGGTACTTTTGTAAGAGTTCCTGAGAAGTTTTCTAAATCCTTACTTAAGTAAGAATATTGGCTATTAGCATTTTGTTGAAAACTATCTTTAAACATAGTATTTTTCTGAGATTTTTCTCTTAAAGATATAACTTCTCCTACTGAAACTCCATAAGAAGGTCTATCTACTTTTTTCCCATCTACTAATATATGTCCATGAACAACCATTTGACGAGCTTGTCTTATAGAACTTGCTAAACCTAATCTATAAACTAAATTATCAAGTCTACACTCTAGTAGCTGAACCAAAGCTGTACCTGTTGCTTCACCAGACTTCATAGCTTTTTTCACATAGTTAGAAAATTGTTTCTCTAATACTCCATAGTAAGCTTTTAATCTTTGTTTCTCTAATAATTGCATACCGTAAGGTGAAAGTTTTTTGTCTGCTCTAGACGCACCTCTAGTTGCTCTGTCCATCGCTTTTGGATGTCCACATACATTTAATCCTAGTCTTCTACATTGTTTAAATCTAGGTCCCATCATTTTTGCCATAATTATCATCTCCTATAAAATCAGAAATTTGCCGCGATAACTTTAAGCCTGAATATAATATATCATATTTTTTTATAAAAGTAAATGACTTTCATTATCAACAAAAAAAGCCACGAATAAAATCGTGACTTTTTCGAATAAGTTTTTCAATATTTTAGGATTAAGTTAAGTGTAAATTATTTAGATTAGTGTAATTATTTGGCAATTTAAATCCTTAATACTTTAAGTTTGCGTGCTGAAAAGTTTTAGGATTCAGGTACACTCTAAATGTCGAGAGAAACTCAGTGATTTCTCTTTCTAAATTTATTATATCATGGGAAAATTATTTTGTAAATGAAAATAACTATCATTTTCATATTTTTTTATTTATATCTACAAATATATTTAGTAATATAATTGTTTGCTAAATAAAAGTAGGTACAGTAAAATACTGTACCTACTTTTATTTTATAAAAATCTATTTATGCAACTTATATGCTTCAACTTCAAACTTTGATTGTAAATCTTTATTGTAAACTTTATATGATCTCATTTCTTTAACAACAATTATCCATGTTATAACTATAGCAATAAAATCCGATACTGGTTGAGCATACCAAACTCCATCTAATCCAATTAATTTAGATAATATTATAGTCACAGGAATTAGTATTATCACTTGTCTAAGTAGACCTAAAATTATTGCTTTTTTAGCTTTACCTACAGATTGTATATAATTTGACCCTAGTATAGATATAGGTACCAATGGCATCATTAATGAATACTTTTTCAGTCCATTTATAGTTACTGAAACTAAATCTTTATCACTATTAAATGCTTTAACTAATATACTTGGCCATATATTTATTACTACCCAGCCTACCGTTAATATAACTATTCCATATACTAATGATATATTGAAGGTCTTTTTTACTCTATCATATTGCTTTTTCCCATAGTTAAAACCTATAATTGGTTGAGATCCTTGGCTAATTCCAAAGACAGGCATAAAAAATACAAGCATGATTGAAGTTATAGTAGACATAGCCCCTATAGCTAAATCTCCCCCATATAACTTTAGTGCATTGTTACAAACTATTTGAACTACACTTGCAGCGATTTGCATAGAAAATGCTGCCATACCTATCGCACATATCATTTCTACAGTCTTTAAATCTAATTTTAAATATTCTCTTTTTAATTTTAAGTTTGATTTACCTTTTATATAGTACATAATTCCCCAAATAGCAGTAATAACCTGAGCTATAACAGTAGCAATAGCAGCTCCTTCTATCCCCATGTTAAATTTAAATATGAATATATAATCTAAAAATATATTTAGTATACACCCAACAGACATTATTATTGCTGCTAATTTAGGATTTCCATCTCCTCTTATTGTACTATTTAAAGTAAATGCAGCTATATTAAATACAGCTCCTAAAAGAATTATATTAACAAATGGTTGTGCATATGGTAAGGATTGTTCACTAGCTCCAAACAATATTAATATCTTCTCTCCAAATATAATCCCTATAAATGTTAAAACTATTCCTATAATTATAGATAAGGTTATTGAATTTCCAAGTACTCTATCAGCCTCTTCTATTTTACCTTCTCCTAATTTTATAGATATATTAGTAATTGCACCTATTCCAACCAACATACCAAAAGCTATTAGTATTGTAGTTATAGGCATTGTAACTCCTATTCCAGCTGTAGCCAACTTCCCAACATTAGGTATATTTCCGATAAACATTCTATCTACAACATTGTATAATGCATTGACAAGCATACCAATTATAGCTGGAATAGAGTACCTAACAAGTAATTTGCTAATTGGCTCATTTGCTAATAATTCTTGTGTCTTATCCATTTAAATCTCCTTTTTATTTTGCCTAAATTTTAATCTAAAATAGCTGATTCTTGAAATTAAAGAATCAGCTATTTTAGATATATTCTTATATATCTTATTAATTAAAATTAAATAAAGTTACTTATCAAACATAAATTTATGAAGCGCATATACTCTTTTGTTTTTTAAGTTGCAATTTTTCTAGTCCTCTTATGGCTTCTTTTAAAACTTCTAATTTTTCCACTAAGGCTATTCTTACATAACCCTTTCCTCCATAACCAAATCCACTTCCAGGTAACATAAGCACGTCTGTTTTATCTAATACATAACTTATAAACTCTGTATCTTTCATATGTTTATATTCATCTGGTATCTTTACCCAAAGGAAAAATGAGCCTTCTGGTGCTTTAGCACTCCACCCAATTCTATTTAGTTCGCTTACAAAGTAATCTATTCTTTTTTTATAAGTTTCGGCTTGATACTTAGAATATGTCTCCATATTATCAAGCATATCTATTGTAGCTTTTTGAAAAGGTATAAACGTTCCAAAGTCTACATTATATTTTAAAGTTTTTGCATTTTCTATCACTTCTTTGCATCCTAATGCAAACCCTATACGCCATCCAGCTACATTACAAGATTTACTTAAACTATATAACTCTATACAAACATCGCTACTATTAGGTAGGGATAGTATACTAGTTACATCATTGTTTTCGTAACAAAGTTCTCCATATGCTACATCATGGATTATTTTAAAATCATACTTTTTAGCTAGACTTATAGCTTTTTGTAAGAAACTTTTAGGTAATATTTTAGTTGTAGGGTTTCCTGGAGAGCATAGTACCATTACCTTTGCATCAATTAACCCTTGTTCTTTTATTGAATCTAGGTCAGGAATAAAATTTACTCTATCACATGGAAAATATATAGTTTGTCCACCTATTAAATGTACAATATTCATATATACACTATATGATGGTGATGGAATTAAAACCTTATCTCCTTCATCTAACATAGCTGATAGTAGATAATAAATTCCTTCCTTAGTTCCATTTAAAAGTGCAACTTGATTTTCTTCTTCTAATTCCACATTAAATCTTCTTTTATAATATCTAGATATTGCTTTTTTAACATCTTTTTCAGTATCTTTATCTGAAAATCCATATCCATGTACATTTTCATCTTGAATATACTTATTTAAATTATTTATTATAGATCCATTTGGTGGATCTATTGGATTTCCTATAGATAGATTTATTACTTTATCTTTTTTTGATAATTCTTTATCTATAAAACAAAAAGCATCTTCTGGAATTGTGTTTATATACTTTTTACTCATATCCCCCTCATCTCCCTGTACTATCTTATTGGTTTTTCAAAATCAACTTGCCCAATAGAAATCTCTCTAGATAACACTTTTGTCTCAAACTCATCTATAGTTTCATTTAACTTAATTACTATGTCTGAAATAATCTCACTATCTAGGTACATAGACATTGGGAATATTAAAAATGCTGTATGATTTATATCCCCAGGGTAAATTTTATACTCAGGTACTATACTTATCAAAGGAACTACTTTTCCAGCATTAACTTCATCCCAACAATACTGCATAAATGCTTTTGCTATACTTTCATAGCTTCCATTATAATTTTTCTCTATTCTATTAAAATCAATATCAAATACAATTTCCCATCATAAAGATTTATTTAATATAGATATCTTTTCACTTTCTTCTAATTTAGTTTTTAATTCTTCACTTATAGATTTTAATTTAATTAAGTAATCTTGAAAACCTGTTCTTCCCAATCTATTCATAGCTATCCAAGAGTTTACTATACCTGTTGCAGGTCTTGAATTTTCGAAAGTATATCTATATGCTCTAAAATTACCAAACTCATAGTCATCTTCTCCATATGAGTACTTACCATCATTTAGATAGTCAAAATTATCATCTGTCTTTGATATAAACATACTTGTTGAATAAGGGCATAAACCATTTTTATGCATATCAACTCCGAAAGAATCAAAGTTAGAAACTCCTTCTATTCGTTTAACTACTTCCATAATTTTATTTTTAATTTTTTCATTTGAAATTTTTTTATTTAGTTCAGACTCACTAACTCCTATAAAATTCATCCATAGCCATCCTATAACGCTATCTAAATGAAAATATGGAAAATAGTCTTGATTACCATTTTCAAATAGTTCTTTTACATTTTTATATACACTCACTGTATCATCACAGGCAAAGTTAATAGTAGTTCCTCCTGCACATATAATTGCAGCTACCTTTTTCCCATTTTTATGTTATTCTTCTATGGTTTCTAATAAATTTTTAATATTCATCTTCCAACCATCTTCTGATTTTATCCTTATACAATTGTCTGATCCTAATCCTAATATTGAGCATACATGTTCAACACAATAATGTGAAGATTCATTAGTTAATACCACTAGATTTTTATCTATTCCCTTATTTCTAGAATCTGGATCTATTTTTGATATTGCAGACTTTACAGCATATAAAAGTGTTAATTTTCCACCGTTACAAGCTACTCCATGAGCATCGTTCCATCCAGCTAATCTACCTAACATCCTAGCTATTTTTTGTTCAAATAATAATACTTTTCCCCCAAATGAATCCATTAAACTGTTTGTATTATATAATTGAGTAATTATAGATGCTGCCACAGTATCTATTAATGGTGATGGAACCATATTAAATAAAGAATATGGTGATTGAGTTCTAATACTGCCTTCAAATAACTCTGATAAATTTTCAAATACTTCTTCTGAAGATGATCCTTTCTCAGGTATGGCTACTTCATCTAATATTTCGTTATATGAAAATGTATTAACTTTAAATTTAGGATTTAAATCTTTGTTATTTAAATGTTCATGAATTGCTGAAATTTTTTGTAATAACACATCGAAATTACTTTCATTTGATTTTAAGAACTCCTTTTCTAGTTCCATGGAATTTACTAGTGATGCTGACCCCATATCATTTTCTTCCCTAATTAAAATTGTTGATTCCAATGTTATTCCCTCTGTTCGTTGTTTATTCTTAAAATATTTTTTCCCTTTCACTGTAATGGTAGTACCTTTTACCTTCAATTGTCTATCAATAAATTATATTTTTTTTATAAAAAAATAAATTTATATATTTAATTTAATTTTAACTTTGGCTAAATTCGGCTAAATTACATAAGTTTTTTATAATATTTTCAATCTATCTTATACTTATGAAATTACCTATTAAATTTAAATAAGAATACTATTTTTTAATTTATACATTTTATTAAATTTTTTTAATTTTCTTTAATCATTATTATTTTAAAATAATTTACTAATTTATAAAAATAACCTTTTAATAATGTTAAGTTCACTGTTTTATAGCATAAATTTTATAGTAATATTTAAGATTTAACACGTAATTTTAATATTTATAAATAATATAATTTTTATTGTTTTAAATTTTAAGTCCTCATATATTTTTGTTAATTTATTATTTATCAAATAGAAAAGATTCTCATAATTAAATTTATCTTATAAGAAGTCTTTTAAGGAAAGAACTATTAAATATCCTTATTGTAATAAATAAAGAGCTCATATTTAATATGAGCTCTTTATTTATATATTTTTTAAAGTTTTTATAGCATCTGTAGTTTTTATTTTTCGATCTATTGCTTCACTAGATATTTCTTTTACAACCTGAGTATAAATAAGATCTATTAAAAATATCTGAGCTAATTTTGAAGATATGGATCCTGTTTCTAGAAGAGTTTCTTCAGATATATATTCAAGATGTATATCTGATATATCTTTTAAACTAGATTCCTTTTTCTTAGTAATAGAAATAACATCTACTTCATTTTCTTTTGCAAGTTTAACTGTCTTTATAATTTCATCAGTTTCTCCTGAGTGAGATATAGCTATTAATAAATCTCCTTTTTCCATTATGGATGCCATCATGATCATAGTGTGGCTGCTATCAAAACTTACACAATTTAATCCAATTCTCATAAATTTATAATTAGAGTCTTGTGCGATAATTCCTGAGTATCCTATACCAACAAAATAAATTCTCTTTGCATTAATGATTAATTGTGAGCTTTTATGAATATCTTGACCATTAATTATATCCACCGTACTTTCTAGTGTGTTTATGTTGGATATTAATAATTTTTTAGCTGTATCTACAACTGGTTCATTATTTTCTATATTACTATTTATTATATTTTTATTTTTACTTAAACTAGAAATTTCTTGAGCTAAAGTAACTTTAAAATCTTGTAATCCATTAAATCCCATCTTTTTTGAAAATCTAGTTATTGTTGCTTCTCCTATATTACTTTCTTTAGCAATTTGAGATATTGGCTTGTAAAAAACATCCTCTATATTATTTTTAATATACTCTATGAGTATTTTATCCGATTTTGTAACTTTGAAATTTGGTGATTCTAAATTTTCTATAATTCCCATGAGTAAAACCTCGGTTCATTTATATTTTATTTAAAAAATTGTACAATGCGCCTATCATACCTGCATCGTTTTGTTTTTTAGCAAATTCTATTCTTGTATTATCATAAATATTTTTTATAAGTTCTTGACTTAAAGCATCCTTTAATCTCTTTTTTATAAACTCCCCTTGAGCCATTATGCCCCCTCCTAAAATAATAACCTCAGGATTTGTTACATAGCATAAATTTGCGATTCCAATTGCTAATGATTTTATCATATAATCAATTTCTTTTAAACAATCCTCATCTTTATTTTTAGCCATTTCAAATATTAGTTTTCCATTTAAATCTTTTTCAGATATACCCTTCGCTTTGGCTACCCTTTTTACTAGACTAGTTGTAGAAGCTAAATCTTGAAATCTTTTACCATCTACATTCATATAACCTATCTCACCTGCACTATTACTAAATCCAGATATTAATCTATTATTTATAATAACACAGCCACCTATACCTGTTCCTATAGTCATACAAACGGCTGAACTACTTCCTTTACCAGCTCCTAACCAAGTTTCTCCTAATCCAGCACAGTTCACATCATTTTCAACCTCACATCTTATTTTAAATTCTTCTTCAACTTCCTTCTTTATTTCCATACCTGTATACCCAGGTATTAATTCCTCTAATGAATATATTATTTTCCCTTCTTTTGGATCTACCATTCCAGCTGTAGATATACAAATACCTTCTATACTATAATCATTAATATATTTTTTTACTATATATTTAATTTTTTCTAAAATTCCTATTCCACCTTCTTCTAATGCTTTTGTATCCATGCAATCTTTAGTTATTATACTTCCATCTTCATTTAAAACCCCATACTTTATAGAAGTCCCACCTATATCTATACAAATAAATTTTTTCATATTATATTCTCCTAACTAATGTAATTATATTATATAAAATAATTTAGGGAGAGTAGTAAACTACTCTCCCTTTTAAAACTATCTTAAAATAACTTTGAAAATAGCTTTCTTTACCTTACTTTTTTCATTAACTTTTATAGCTGTCATATGAGCATCTTCTGGATAACAAATTAGAAAATCTCCTTTTTCTAAAGTAACATATCCATTAGCTTCTCCTTCTAGAGGTAAGAAATCGTCTTTTTCTTTATATTCTTTTTGAATCAAATTTTCTATAAATCCAATATCTATTCTTTCACTACCTTCAAGCATATAGTGTATATCTATATACTTTTTATGCGCTTCCCAAAATCTTTCTTCTTTTTCAACAGTTTCATATTCTACTATATTAACGAAAATATCTTCTCCATCTATTGCATAGCTTCCTTTTTCTAAATCAACTAATGAATTATTCTTTGCGTATTCAAAACAAGTTAGTAAATCCTTATCTATGTTAGAATACGTTTTCTCATGTGCTATATTTCCAAATATCATATTAACTGCCTCCTAGTTAGATTCATAATATATTGTAGATTCACTATCAACCTTATTAACTTTATTAGTAAGTTTTAATTGTATTAAACTTGATATTTGCCCAACTACAACAGAAGTTGTTATAGTTATTAAAGAATATGCCCAAGAACTAACATCTGGAACATTATACTTTAAGTATATAACTAATATAGCTGATACTGCAAATCCTATATATGCACCTAGTTTAGTAGCTTTCTTACAGAATGCGCCAAGTACAAATATTCCAGCTAATACTCCTAAAACTAGTCCCATGAAACTATTAAACCATTCATATGCTGATTTAATTTCTCCATTTGCTAATACAATTGACACGCCTATTGAAAGTATACCTACCCCAAGAGAGATATATTGTGCTATTTTAGTTTGTCTCTCAAAACTCATATCTTTATTTATAAGAGTTTGTATATCTAATGTCCAGCTTGTTGCTACTGAGTTAAGACCAGTAGATAGAGTTGATTGACTTGCTGCATATATAGCTGCTAATAATATACCTGTTATTCCTACTGGTAATTGATATGCTATGTATGAAGCAAATATTTGGTCTTGTTTAACTGTTTGAGCTAGTTCTGGATTTTGACTGTAAAATACAAATAGACAAGTTCCTATTAAATAGAATATTGTAGCAACTACTATTGATAGTACTCCGTTTCCATAAGTCATCTTCTTTAATTGTTTTAAATCAGTAGTAGTTGTAAATCTTTGAACTACGTCTTGACTTGATACATAAGATGAAAATGTATTAAGTCCTGCACCTACAAATATTATAAACGCACTTGTCTTTAATATATTCGGATCAAAAATAACTTCTTTTTGAGCTAAGAATTTTTGCCCTGATGTTAAAGTTTCCATAACAGTTCCAACTCCACCGTTTATGTTTGCTATTAAGTAGATTAATGTTCCTGTTACCCCTACTATAAGTACCATACCTTGAATAAAGTCTGTCCATAAAACAGATTTTAAACCACCTGTATATGAATAAATAATTGCTATTACACCCATTGCTATTATAAGTATGTTTACTGATATTCCAGTAAGTTCAGCTAATACAACTGATGGCAAGTACATTATAATAGACATACGACCTATTTGATATACTATAAACATTAAAGCTCCTAAAACTCTAAGACCTTTACTATTGTATCTTATTTCTAGATATTGATATGCTGTATCTAAATCTAATCTACTATATAATGGTAAAAAGAATTTTATTGTTAAAGGTATTGCTATAAATATTCCTAATTGTGCAAACCAAAGAATCCAAGTTCCACCATATGAGTTTCCTGCTAATGATAAAAATGAAATTGGACTTAGAAGTGTAGCAAAGATTGAAACAGAAGTAACCCACCAAGGAATAGTTCCATCACCTTTGAAGAACTCTTTTCCTTTCATCTCTCTCTTTGAAAAATGAAGTCCTGCTAGCAGCACTGCTAATAAATACACTACTAGTATTACAAAATCTACAACTGTAAAACCACCCATAGCCTTGTATCCTCCTTTTAAATTTTCAATTGTATTTCTTACTTATAGGGATTATAAGTAACCTTATAATCCCTTAATTTTTTATTGGAAGTACTTTTTATTCATCTCTTTCGCTTTTGCTATCATTTCTTCTGTAGCTTCTTTCATAGGTTGTCTACAATAACCTGCTTCTACCCCTTGATCTTCAAGTATTGCTTTTATTGTTTGATATAGTCCGTTATTTAATATATCTGTTATTAAATCATTAGTAACATGTTGTATTTCTAATGCTTCTTTTATTTTTCCTTCTTTAGCTAATTCAAATATTTGTCTAGCTCTTACACCATTTACGTTAAAAGTAGATCCTATAGCTCCATCTACTCCAAGAACAGTAGCTGGTAACATCATTTCATCAAATCCTGCATATATTAATTTATCTGGGAATCTTTTTCTCATTCTTTCTAATAGGTAGAAATCTGCGGCTGTAAATTTAACACCTATTATCTTTTCATTTTCAAATAACTCACCAAATTGGTCTAAACTCATATTAACTCCAGTTAAGAATGGTATTGAGTATATTATTAATTTATTATCTACAGAATTTATTATTGTTTCATAGTAGTGCTTTATTTCTTGGAAATCAAATTTGTAATAGAATGGAGTAACAGCACTTATTGCATCGTATCCTAAATCAGTTGTAAACTTAGCAAGTTCTACAGCTTCTTTAAGATTAACAGATCCAACTTGAGCTATTAATTTAACATCGTTTTTAGCTTCGTCTTTAGCTATTTCGAAAATTCTTTTTTTCTCTTCAGTAGATAACATGAAGTTTTCTCCAGTAGATCCTCCTACATAAAGACCATCTATTTTACAATTGTCTATGTTGTGTCTTACTATTTGTCTTAATCCCTTTTCGTTTATGTTTCCATCCTTATCAAATGATACTAATAATGCTGAATATATTCCTTTCATTCTACTTTCCTCCAATATCAATATAATAGTTTTTTTATTTATGTTATATTGCCTTTGCAAATTTTGCCGTAATAAGTTGTGGTCTTGTAATAGCTGATCCTACTACTGCTGAATGTATACCTGTTTTATAAGCATCTTTTAAATCTTGAGGTGTATTTATTTTTCCTTCTGCTATAACAGGTATTTCTAAATCTCTTACAAGCTTTTTCATTAAATCAAAATTTGGTCCTTCTAAACATTCTGTATAAGGAGTATATCCTGCTAGTGTTGTCGATACACAATCTACTCCTAATTCTTGTGCTTGTATACCTTCTTCATAACTTGATATGTCTGCCATTACTAAAATGTTTTTTGATTTTATATAATCTATAAGCTCTTTTAAACTTTCATTATTAGGTCTTTTTCTACTTGTTGCATCTAATGCTATCATTTCACAACCTGTAGTTAAAAGCTCATCTATTTCTTTCTTTGTAGGAGTTATATATATATCTGAATCTTCGTAATTTCGCTTTATGAGTCCTATAATAGGAAGTGAGGTTACTCTTTTAATTTCTTTTATATCTTCAACTCCTTGAGCTCTAATTGCTACAGCCCCACCTTCTTTAGCCGCAATAGCCATTTTCCCCATTACGAATGAACTATGTAGCGGTTCATTTTCTAAAGCTTGGCATGATACTATCAGCTTATTTTTAATAATATCTAACATTTATACTCTCTCCCCATTTTTTTGAAATTTATTTTCTTTTTATGTTTTTATAATACCATGCAAACTTTTTCCTTGCAATATATTTTCATATTTTTTTTAACTTTTTTAGCCAAAATTCTTGTTTTTCGATTTAGAACATCTTATTTTGAAATTTAATTTCATTTTTAAGAAATATTTTTTCATTTCAATTCAATTTTATAATTATTTTATATTTCAAATTTTAAATTAAAACAAAAAAGAACTACTTATTAATAAGTAGTTCTTTTTTATCTAATTTGCAGTTAATCTATCTATGATACTAACAAGATTAGCTATTTCTGGTTTAGTTATTTGTTCATCAGCTCCTATTGACTTACCTTTTATACGCATTTCTTCACTTATTAATGAAGAGAATAATATAAGTGGTATATCTTTTAAGACACTATCATCTTTAACAAGCTTTGTTAATCTATGTCCATCCATTAAAGGCATCTCAATATCTGAAACTATGCAAGAAACATGAGCTTTAACTGGATCTCCACAAATTTTAACTTCTTCTAAATAATCCCATGCTTCCTGACCATTATCAACCTTAATTGTATTTTTATAACCAGCTTTATGTAAACATTCTACAATCATCTTAGAAAGTAACATAGAGTCTTCAACTATTAAAATAGTTTTATCATACTCTTTACGATTACCTAGTCTTTCTATTTCTTCAAATTGTATACTTGACTCAGGACTTATTTCTGCAACAATTTTTTCAAAGTCTAGTATAGTTATAAGTCTATCTTTATATTCTGCTATACCTGTTGCTACTCCTTCATCTCCGCCATATATAACTTTATCAGGCTTTTTAATTGATTCCCAAGATACTCTAGCAATTCCAACTACCGTTTCAACATGGAATGCGAAGTTTAATTTATTAAAATGTGTAACTATAAAAATATCATTACTAGTATTTTGAGACTTAGGAAGGTTTAAATATTTTCCTAAATCAATAACTGTAATAATATCATTTCTTGGCTTAAACACACCTTCTACTACTTCATGTGAATTAGGCATTTTCTTTACTTCTTGAGCTATCATGATTTCTCTTACTTTTGCTACATTTATTCCGAATAATTCACCTGCGATGGTAAATTCCATAATTTCAAGTTCGTTAGTTCCCGATTCCAAAAGTATTTTTGTTTTACTTGTACTTTCTGAAAATCCCATAATTAACCTCCCGTTGTTACAATTATAGTAACTATCAAAATATAATTACTTTGTATATACGGAACTTTTTTTTAAATCTAGAGAGTTCTTTCAATTTAGTTATATGTGTATATGTTAATTAATTTCATGGATTTTGTGGATATGTAATGAAAACTTTTTCAGTTTTTTGACTCCATCCTGTGAATTAAATTAAAATTAAATTTTATTATTTTCTAAACATAAGTTAATATCTATCTTTAAGTCATTTTAAATCCAACAAAAAATTATAAATATTATAACTATAACCATTAAAATTCCAGTTAAGTTATCCACTATAGAACTTGGATTTATATATACATATGGATTTAAAATGATTAATTTATTATTTTTCTCATTTTCTTTTTTTATCATATCAATTAATATCATATTAAAATTTAACGCTATTGGAGAAAGTAAATTTTTTTGATTCATTTCTTCTAAATTTTTAATTACTTTTGATATCACTTCTTGTTTTTGTTCCTTATTAGTACAATTTTTTAATTCTTCCTTCAAAGATTTATATTCTTTTGATAAAGGTTCTATTAAATCTTTTATATCTGTATACTTTTCATTTATTATAATTTGTTCTTTAGGAGTAAGCTTTTCTCCCTTTATTACTTTAACAATCATAGCTTCTATTTTTTTATCTTCCATATTAACTTGCTTTGAAAATTTTTCTAACTCTTTTATTATAGCCAGCTTTACTTTTACTTCAGGCTTTGTAAGTATACCTTTTTTATCACTTACTTCTATATCTTTTATTATATTTTTTATTACTTGTTTTCTTTCATCATCATTTTTACAAACTTTTAATTGTTCTTTTATTTGAGTTAGTTCTTTTTTAGATTCATTTATAAATTTTTTTAGTTTTGGATATTTTTCACTTATAAACTTTTCTTCTTTTGGTGTAATTCTTTCTCCTTTTAATATCTTTACACCTATCACTTCTGCCTTTTCATCTTCTAAATTAACCTTTTGAGCGAAATTTTCAACATCTTTAATAGCCTCAAGTTTTATTTTCCCTTGAACTTCTGTTAATAAGCCTTTCTTTATCATAGTTTTAATACTGTTTATAACTTTTGATATTACTTCTTTTCTCTCTTCTGGAGTTTTACAATCTTTAACTTGCTGCTTTAAAAGTTTAAACTCCTCCTTTGTTTCTTTTGCAAATTGTTTTATATCTGGATATTTTTTATCTATGAATTTTTCTTCATTTTTTGTTATAGGTTCTTCTATAATTATTTTTATAGCTATTAATTGTGCATTTTCTAATTCTTCTTTAAGTTTTAATAAAAAATCTTTATTGTTTATCTCTAAAATACCATTTTGTTTTGTATCTGACTCATCATTTGTTTTTATAGGAATTTCTGTGTAAGTATTTACGTTATATGAGTTTTTATTTATATTATTTATCATTTTTCTACTCCTCATATTATATATATTCATAGTATTTATACGGTACAGATGTTAATCTCTAGACATCATTAAATCTTTGAAATATAATAGTTATAAAACTATAACTATTAATATATAATAATTAACGAAAGAAAGGATAGATATGAATAAAATAGGATTAATATTAGAAGGTGGCGGTATGAGAGGCATATATACTGCTGGTGTATTGGATTTCTTTATAGAAAAAGATATAGAAGTAGATATAGCAATTGGTGTTTCTGCTGGAAGTTGTCACGCTTCATCTTATTTATCAAAACAATATAAAAGAGCCTTTCATGCTACTATTGACTATATAAATGATAAAAACTATATAAGTTTTAGAAACTTAATTAAAACAGGGTCTATATTTGGTATGGAGTTTATGTTTGACACTATACCTAATAAACTAAATATATACGATCATGAAGCTTTTAATAAATCTAAATCTAAGTTTGTAGTAGTTACTACAAACTGCGAAACAGGAAATCCTGAGTATTTTGAATTGACAAATTTGAAAAAAGAAATAACATATATGCAGGCATCTTGTTCCATTCCAATGTTTGCAAATATAGTTGAAATCGATGGCTATAAATTAGTAGATGGTGGAGTTGCTGATTCAATTCCAATAGAGTATGCATTGAATCAAGGCTATAAAAAAAATATAGTAGTTCTAACTAGAGATAAGACTTATAAAAAAAGTAAACAAAAATTTACATCTATAGTGAAAAGAAAATATAAAAAATATCCTAAACTCGTAAAGGCCATTGAAAATAGACATATAAACTACAATAAAAGTCTTGAATTAGTAAGTACTCTTGAAGCTAAAGGAGATGTTCTTGTTATAAGACCTAAAAATCCAGTTAAAGTTAGTCAGGTTGAGAAAAATATTGATAAGCTTACGGCTTTATACAATGAAGGTTACAACGATGCAAAAGAATTATATAGTGATATATTAAATTTTATAAAGCCTTCACATTCCCAAATTTAGGTATACTAAAAAAGAGGGCATATTATTTCACGATACCCTCTTTTTTATTTAAATCAATTCTAAACTTAAAAGTTCTTCATGACTTTAGATTATAAATATTAATTTTATTTGTTAATATTTTTTCTCAAAATTTTTAAACAGTAAAACTTTAAGTTCCACAATAAGTTCTATAAGGACAACTTGACGGCTTTGGTAACTTAGAATACTCCTCTTGTTCTTTTGAGTATTCATATGGTTTTGATAAAACTTCAATAAGCTTTTTCATTTTATCAAAATCACCTCTATCAGCTGCATCTATTGCTTCTTCAACTCTATGATTTCTTGGAATTACAGCTGGATTAGATGATTTCATTAATTCATGTATTAAATCACTTGATTGATTTTGTCTATTAAGCCTTTCTTTCCATAACTTATACCAATTTTTAAATTCTTCACTTTTATACATTTCTTTATCATCAAATTCATTAAGGGTTAAATTTCTAAAAGTATTTGTAAAGTCTTCCTTATATTTTTCCATCATGTTAAGTAAATCTTCTATTATAGCTTTATCTTGTGCTTCCTCATTAAACAAGCCAAGTTTTGCTCTCATATTAGACATCCAATTTAAATAATATAATTCAGTAAAATTGGATATAGTATCTTGAGCTATTTTTATAGCTTCATCTTGATTCTCATTTATTAAAGGTAATAGTGTTTCAGCAAATCTACATAAATTCCATTCTGCCATAATTGGCTGATTTTTATATGAGTATCTACCTTGAGTATCAATTGAGCTAAACACTGTATTTTCATTATACTCATCCATAAAAGCACAAGGCCCATAATCAATAGTTTCACCACTAATAGTCATGTTATCTGTATTCATAACTCCATGTATAAACCCAACAGATTGCCATTTAGCAACAAGATATGCATGGGATTTAATCACTTCATTAAGTAAATTTAAATATTTATTTTCATCATCTTCTATACTCGGATAATGTCTTTTTATTGTATAATCAGCAAGCTCTTTTAATGATTTTTCTCCTCCAAACTGAGATGCATATTGGAATGTTCCAAATCTAATATGGCTTGATGCTATACGAGTTAAGACTGCTCCTTTTTGAATCTTATGTCTAAAAATATCTTCTTCCGTTTTTACAACTGCAAGGCTTCTTGTTGTTGGTATTTTCAGTCCATACATGGCTTCACTTATTATATACTCTCTAATCATAGGTCCAAGTACGGCTCTTCCATCTCCACCTCTAGAGTACGGTGTTTTTCCAGACCCTTTAAGTTGAATATCATATCTATCTCCTGATGGAGTTATTTGTTCTCCAATTAATAAAGCTCTTCCATCTCCTAACATTGTAAAATGTCCAAATTGATGACCTGCATAGGCTTGAGCAATATATGACCCCTTATCTATAGCTTTATTTCCTGAAAGTATTTGAATTCCTTCATAGCTTTTAAGCTCATCTATATTTAATCCTAAGGAATTTGCTAAAGGTTCATTTAAAATAACTAGTTTAGGCGAAGTAACTGGATTTAAATTTATTTTGCTATAAAATATGCTTGGCAATAGCTCATAACTATTATCTAGATTCCATCCCATTTTTTTAATATTTTCTTTTGTATTCATTTTATCTCCTATATAATATTTATTTGAATTTTTTTAATTTTTTATCTTATGTAATTAATATACCCTTATATTCTATTTACAATTACTCTAATAATAAATTTTATGTAAATAAAAATAGCCATATCAATATTGATATGACTATTTTTATTTACATATTTAATTCTGGATATAATACTTTAAATATCTTCATATTTTGCTCTATTTTAGGAAGATAATATTTATGAGCATATTCTCTTCTATCAAATTTATCATCATCACCATTTTTTACATTCCATTCCTGTATTGTCTTATCTAAATTTTTATCATTATGCTTAGATACATAATATGCACCTAACTTTAAACTAGTTTTTTCATCAACAATATTTTCAGGTTTAAAATTATTAATATTTAATTCTTTTGCTAATTTAGTAGCAAATTGATCACTAAATCTAAAAATCCCATTGTTCGAATTCTTCTCATATTTTTTATCATCAAATCTAGATTCAAAATGTCCAAGCGCTGCTAATAAATACGGATCTAAATTATATTCCTTTGCAATACTTTTTATATCTGATGTATATTTAACAGGATATATTAATGTTCTAGCAGTAAAAAATGCACCACCAACTAGTAAGATAATAATTCCTATAGTAATAGATATTATTTTTTTCATATTTTTCTCCTCTAATTATTTTTAGTAACTATATCAAAATAAAATTTTGATGTAATTATATAGTAAGTTATATAAATTATTGAATATGGTATAAGCGTCCATCCCATTACCATTGCAATATTTTGACCTAACATATTACAAACAACATAATTTGCAACAATACTATGAATGCTTCCCACTAGTAAAGGCACAAAAAAATTCACTCCAACTTGCTTATACACAGTTAATTTTATATCACCTTTATCTACTCCTACTTTTTCCAATATATTATATCTAGGTGCTTCGTCATGTGCTTCTGATAGTAATTTAAAGAATATAACACTACCCGTACACACTAAAAATACTAATCCTACGAAAACTCCTATAAATACCATTATTCCTGATGTTGTAAATGCATCTTTAAATGTAATATAGTAAGAATCTACTAAACTATCAACTGATTTTTTATAATCTCCAACTGCATATTTTTCAGTTAAATCAGAAACTATTCTATCAAATTTTTCTCCATCTTTTTGATTAGAGATATTGTATATATAGTAATTATTTAATTTGTTATTTGATTCTAACTCTTTAAACATTCCATCTGATACAACTATAGTATTTTGGGGTGCCATTGAGTTATATAGTTTTTCATCCAAATCAGATTTAAGTTTTAAGTTTATATTATTGTCATTATTTTTTATGTCTATTGACTCTATATGAGAAAAATCATTTTCTTTAGGATAAACATGAATAAACTCATTATCTCCTATTTTTTCTACTGTGTTTTTATCTTTTAATTTTAACAACTTATTTAAATTAGATATTGATATGACCTCATACTCATCAAAATATCCAAAATCATTCTTATCACTAGATTCTTTTGTTATATAAGTAAATTCAGCTTTATCAATTAACTTATGATCTGTAGATTTATTTAGTTTTTCTTCAAATTCTCTTATATAATTTTTATTATCCATTTTTAAAGTGTATGAAAATGGAGCAGATTCATCTACACTTTGAGAGCTCATAAAATAGGTTAAAATAGATACACCTATTGCCGTTAAAGTTGTAGCACTCAATATTGATATTATAGCTAGCATTCTTGCATTACTTTTTATTCTATATAATAATTGAGATATAGATATCATATTTAAACCTTTATAATAACTTCTCTCATTTTTCTTCTTTTTCTTTATAAAAAAATACATAAATGACCCAAAGAATAAAAATGTACCAACAACTACAGCTACTAATGTAACCATAGATGCAATAATTAAATCCATACCTTTTAAAACAGAAAGATAATTTATATATCCAAATCCTATAAGAATTATAGACATTATTGCTTTTAATTTAGATCCTTTGCTTCCTTTCTCTGATACACTTGAAGCCTTAAATAATTCTATAAGCTTAAATTTATATATAATCCTATTACTCTGATAAGCAATAACCAAAAATATAATCATAAAAAGTATAAATGTATCAAATATCCCTTTAAATGATATAGTAAATACTATAGTTAAATTTAAGCCAATAAGCTTTAGAAGTATCATTAGCATAAGCTTTGAAAATATGATTCCAGCTATTATACCTATAATTAGTGCAGCAGTTCCTATTATTAATGTTTCAAAGAATAATAATATCCCTATTTCTTTATTTTCAATTCCTAAAAGTGCGTATAATCCAATTTCTTTTTTCCTCTTCTTTATGAAAAAACTATTTGAGTACCATATAAATAACACTGAAAATAAAGCAATTATAAATGATGCTGAATTAAATGCAGTAGATGCTTTGCTACTAGCTGATAATGTACTATCTATACTTGGATTATATTGTAAGTTTTTAAAGGCATAATATATACCTACTGTGAATACTATTGAAAAAAAGTATAAAAAGTACCCTTTTAAATTTTTCTCTATATTCTTTTTAGCTATATTAAATAAGACCATTATCTCCACCACCTATCAAAGATAAAACATCTAGTATTTCTTTAAAAAATTCTTTTCTAGATCCTTTTCTAATAATTTCTTTAAATATTAGTCCATCTTTTATAAATAGAACTCTTTTACAATAACTAGCTGCAAATGCATCATGTGTAACCATCATTATAGTTGCATCTTGTTCCTCATTTAACCTAGTCATAGCATTTAAAAGATCTGTAGATGATTTTGAATCAAGTGCTCCTGTTGGTTCATCTGCTAATATTAGCGATGGATTTGTTATTATAGCCCTAGCACAAGCAGTTCTTTGCTTTTGCCCTCCTGAGATTTCATAAGGATATTTATTAAGTAGATTTTGTATCCCTAATGTCGTAGCTATAGAATTTACCTTAGTATTGATTTCATTCATATTTACACGAGCAAGAGCTAGTGGAAGTGCAATATTATCTTTTACAGATAAAGTGTCTAATAAATTGAAATCTTGGAATATAAAACCTAAGCTTGTTCTTCTAAATTTAGCAATTTGTTTATTATCTAAATTAGTTATATTTTTACCCTCAATTTTAATTTCCCCACTTGATACTGTATCTATAGTAGAAATTATGTTTAAAAGTGTACTTTTACCAGCACCCGATGGACCCATTACTCCAACGAATTCTCCTTTGTTTATTTCTAAATCTATCCCATTTAATACTGTTTGAGTATTTTTTTGATTTCCATATGATTTTTTTAAGTTTTTAACTTCAAGTATTTTTGCCATATTTACTACCTCCTCGTTCTTTACAGTTATTTAGTATATATGGACTTTTACTTTTTTAATATCGATTTATATATCAATAGACTTACAAATTTGTCATATAAAATAACTAAAAAAAGATCCTTATTAAAATAAGGATCTTTTTTATATAGTTTGATAGAATAATCCATCATTTGTACAGTAGAAATACAGTCTTCCATGACCTCTTTTTCTTAATCTAAATTCTAAATTCCACTCTGGGTATTGTTTCACGATAATCACTCTATCTCCTCTTACATAAGCTAAAAATGATATATAATGTTCTTTTTTCATATCATGTTTAGAAGTTATAAATAGCTCATCTTCTACTGGTTCTACATTAAGAGTATGTTCATCTTCTGATTTTTTAGCATTTAATGGTTCTATCTTCTTTCCACAGCAAGATATAGTTGCATCTCCTGTGGCTGTCATTAAGTTATTGCACTGTGGACATACATAAAATTTTAATTTGTTCATATTCCCTCCTACTGATTCGTTTAAATTTATTTCACCTGATAAAATTTCATCAATACTTGTACCTAATATATAAGCTAACTCTGGAAGTAATGATACATCCGGACAACCTTGACCTCTCTCCCATTTACTTATTGCTTTATCACTTATATTCATTTCATCAGCAATTTGTTTTTGTGTCATATTTTTTTCTTTTCTCAATCGGTATATTAAGTTACCAATCTTTTTACAATCCATTGGCGTCACCTCTTTATATTAATTTAAACTAATTTTATATTTCATACAATAAACGAACCGTAGAGTATTATGTTTTAATGTATTTCTCATAAAAAAAGCATACTCAATATATTGAGTATACCTCTTTATTTTTATATTATAACTTAAATTCTTTTTTATATTATTTATTATACATCCTTTTATATAGTCTATATTATTTGACTTTTTATAAGTTATTATTATATTGTCAAAACATCATCCATGTCATAGTATCCTGGTTGTTTACCAATTAAATACTTACAAGCCATTACAGCTCCTTTAGCAAAAATCATATTAGAACTTGCCCTATGTTTTATTTCTAAAACCTCATCTTCTCCTGCAAAGATAACATCATTTTCTCCTATTATAGTTCCACCTCTTATAGTATGAATTCCAAGTTCATTTTTTTGTCTACAACAATCTCTACCTTTTCTCCCATAGATATTCTCTAGTTCATACCTTACTTCTTTTATAACATCCGCCGTCATATAAGCAGTTCCACATGGACAATCAGTTTTTCTATTATGGTGTTTTTCTATAATCTCTATATCAAATTCATCTAATAATTTAGTTGCTATATTTATTAATCTAAGCATAACAGTTATCCCAATTGATGTATTTGAAGACTTAAAAACTGGTATTAATTTAGAAGCTTTTAAAATTTTTTCATTTTGTTCTTCTGTATATCCTGTTGTTCCTATTACTATAGGAATATCATTATTTATAGCATAATCTAATATTTCGTCTATTCTAGATGGTTTTGAAAAATCTATTATAACATCTGCTTTTTCTTTTATATCTTTAAATTTTTTATAAACTTTGTAAGGTTCATCCTTTAAATTAAATTCTGATACTACACATGACAAATCTACACCTTCAGTTTCTTTTATACATTTTAAAATTTCTATACCTGTATTTCCCAAGCCACTTAAAATTACTTTTATCATGCATTCATCCCCTTATGTTCTAAATTTCTATATCCTAACATTAAACTTACTTCTATATTTATTTTATATTAAATTCATTTATTAAAAAACAATACTTAGCTTATTTTTTATAAGTAAAAAAGGTATTTACTATTAAAGTAAATACCTTTTCATTTATATTAATCTTCTACAAGTTTATTTAATTTCTTATCTAAACTCCAAAGCAGTATACCACATACCAGTACTATTACTCCTACTAATGCATATGCTGGTGCAAATGAGAATTTTGATAAATACTCATATAAATATCCATAAGCTTTACCAGCTATAAATACTGCAACTGGCCATATACCCATCATTAATCCTAATAGTTTTGCAGGTGAGAACTTACTTATAAATGAGTTTCCAAGTGGTGAGAACACCATTTCACCAAGTGACATTAGTACCCCAACCATTACTATCCACATTAAGTTAGCTTGACCATCGCCTCTTACTACTTCAGCTACTGCCATTACTCCAAATGCCACTCCTAAGAATAACATCCCTAATGCAGTTTTCTTGAACATACTTAAATCACCTTTTTTAGATTTTGCCTTTTTAGCCCAAACCTTTGCTAATATAGGTCCAAGAACTATACAACATAAAGCATTTAAAGAATCAAACCATGAAGATGGTACTGTAAAGTTTCCTATCATCCAGTTTGCTTTGTTAGCATAATCAAAATCTGGTCCCCAATGATATAATATTGGCATACTAGTTAAGTACCAAACTACCCAGAATACTATAGAGAACAATGTAACAAGTAAAATTGCTCCAACTCTTAATTTTTCTTTTTTAGTTAAAGGATCATCTTCAACTTTTTCAACTTTCTTTCCAGATGTTCCTGTAACTTCATCAACTTTAAAAGGTTTTTTACCAACATCACCAAAAGTTAGCTTACCTCCAATTACAAACCAAATTGCATCTAAAAATAATAATAGTCCACATATTAAGAATGTACCACCAAATCCTATTGTAGAGTAAGCTATGAAAGATACAAAAGTTGTTCCTATAAATGAACCTATATTAACAAATGAATATTGAATAGAGAATGCTCCATCAAGGTCTTCTTTATTATCAAATAATCTACCATTTATACCTGATAAATTTCCTTTGAATAATCCTGTACCTATTGATACAAGAAGTATCATTAACCATACATACATAGATGATGATTGAACTGATGCTTGCCATCCACACATATACCCAAGTCCCATAAGTATCGAACCTAAAGGTACACATAATCTAGGACTTATCCATTTATCTGCAATAAAGCCTCCAAATATCGGAGTTACATAAGTAAATGCAACTAAGTTAGCTGTCATTTTAGCCCCATCGGCAGGAGTTAATCCAAGTCCACCTTTTGCCGCTGATGCAGCTATAAATATTGCTATTAACCATTTTGAAGAATAAAACGCCATACGCTCAAATGTAAAAGATAAAGAACAAACATAGAAGCCTAAAGGATATTTCTTTTTAGTTTTTACTGAACTTTCCATAATTCCCCTCCAAAGTATTTGTTTTATATTCCTTTTATAAATACACTAATATATTTATAAAAGCTGTGGCATCCCTAAGTACTTTTAGATGGTTTACATCTTTCCCCTTGTACCTTACCACTTTTTAGCTAATACTTTTTGGCAAATCTTATAATGTAAATATCAATTATATATCCCTTTATCTATATAGAATTAATCAATTATATATTTTATTATTCCCCTTAACACAGCTTGTGAATTGAGTTTTAGTTATGTAATTTGTCCTTTTAAGATAATTTAGATATATTTTTCTCAACAATTTAATTACAATTTGTCTAAAGTACTAACTTAATAATTTATTATTTTTAAATTTTTATTTTGCCAATAAATTAATTTATTTTTCTGAAATTTTCAATTTCAAATTTACTTTAATGGCTTTTTAAAAATTTTAGGGCTAAATTATTTTTATTTATTTAATTTTTAATTTTGATTATATTTAAATACTTAAATCTTTGTGAATTACTAGATGTCCTATTAGAATTGAACTTAAATTTTAATATTAATTTTTTATGAATAGATATATTATGTCTAGAACTTACTTTAACCTATTTAGTTTTATGATTAATCTGAATGAGAAGTTTCTCCATAGTTTTTAGGTTATGTAAAAGGTAGGTTTGTCAAACTTAAGATTCTTGTCTTCTCATATGAAAATTTTTATTTATAACACTTCATTAGTAATAAGTTTCATTATGAATAATCTTGATAATTTTTCAACAATAATTAATTTAATAATCTTTGTCGATATATTTTATCCCTTATGAAAAATTTATCAAAAAACGTTTTCTATGTCAATATAAATATATTTTATTATATGAAAAATATTCCTAAATATATTTCATATATAAAACAATTCACTCATAATCTATTTAATTTTATGAATCATTTTATACTTTTGTATTAATTTAAATATATTGAATATGTCCAAACTCTTTATATAATTTTTCATATTTAAATAAAAATAAAAAAATATATTGATTAGTAAATCAATATATTTTTATGTATTTAACAATTAATAATATGCTTAAAATATTTAATTTTTAATTGATAATATAAAAATACTACTTTTAAAATTATTCTATCCTAAGTATTCTAGTAACTCTCCTACATTTTTATCTGGTTTAACTTTCTCGTATACTTTTTCTATAAATCCATTTTCATCTATAATATAAGTAGTTCTTACAACTCCAAATCCAATTTTCCCATATAGTTTCTTTTCTTTCCACACATCATAGGCTTTTATAGTTTCAAGCTCAGGATCTGATAATAATATAAATGGTAATTCATTTTTTTGAGCAAATCTTTCATGAGATTTTACACTATCTTTACTAATACCTATAACTACAACATCCTTTGATTTAAAATTCTCATAGTTATCCCTAAATGAGCATGCTTGCTTAGTACATCCTGGAGTACTATCTTTTGGATAAAAATATAAAACTACTTTTTTATTTTTAAAGTCTGATAAACTTACTAAATTCCCATCTTTATCTTGTAATTTAAATTCAGGTGCTTTTACTCCTATTTCTAACATATTTTGCTCCTCGTATTAACTACTTTATTAAGATATATACCAAATAAGCTTATAATTAAACTTATATATATTGATTTAGTAAATTATTATTATAGAATTCTATAGTTTTACATTTGATTCTAACTTAAAAATAGCTTCGTTAATTCTTTTTCGTCTTGTTTCTTCTTTTTTAGCACTTGTTATCCATTGATAATATTTTCTTTGAGCTGAATAAGATAATCCCTTATAAAATTTTAAAGCTGATTTATTTTTTTCTAATTCTACCTTAAAATCTGATGGTAGTTCTATTTCACGTACTTCTTCATCTTTTTCTATTTCTACAAATAAATTATCTTCAGCATCTTTTCCAGTTTCTTTTCTTATGAATTTAGTAATTCCAATCATATAACATCCATTTCCCATACTTACAATAGATCCTCTATAGTTAATACCATCAAATTTAGCCTTTACTTTAACTCTTTTTAATCCAAATTCTTTTTCAACATTAAAAGGTATTTCAATGAATGTAGCATCTTTATCTGGAATCTTTTTTATTGTAGCTTCAAAATTATAAATCATATTATATCTCCATTACTTTTAATATCTATCTTCTCTAACTAAGTACTCGTTATTATCTTGATCTTTAAATTTAAACATCTTTCCATATGGCATTATCATTAAATCTTCAACTTGTATATCTTTTGATTTCATTTCGTTATAAGTACTTTCTATATCATCAGTACTTAGTATTATATTTGGGTGAGCTACATTAGCATCTGGATTTTGAGCTTTCATTATATTTTTTTCATATATTATAAAAGTTGTAAATTCATCTTCACTTGGTCCAACTTCTAACCACTTCATCTTTGGTCCCATAGGTTGCTCTAATTTAACAATAAAATTCATTTTCTCAGTCCAAAATCTTTTAGCTTCTTCTTGATTCTCTACATATATTGTCATTTTCCCTATTTTATTTATCATAGTTTACCTCCTAGAGTTTAGTGGTTTTATTATATCATCTAATTAATAATTATTATCATAAATCCTATTGTAAATTTTATCCTTATCTATTATTAAATTGTTAATTTTCATGCTTACATACCATTACTCCTATAAAGGTTTTTATTATTTGTATTAAGGTAACCACTCCAAGCATAATACTTATATAATAAAATGCTCTTACTTCTTCTGCTGAATATACGAATGTAAATCCTATAAAGAATACTACTAATACTACCATTACTACATTCATAATAGTTACAATCTTTTTTAACATTGACTTTCTTTTCATGTATAAAGTCAATACTAATAACATTAATACAATCATAACTATTATAGAAGTATATTGTATTGTTGCTATCGGATAAGTATTTTCCCAGACATAATTTTTATGTACAACGTGTCTTAACATTCCCATCTTCTTGTGAGTAAAGTAATTTACCATATAAGAGCCAATTAATATTAAAGCCTCTATTATAGTAGTAAGTATATAAAAAATTTTCTTTGCTGTTTTCATATAAACACCATCTTTCTTATTATATAATCTAAACAAGCACTGCAATAGTGCAGTGCTTGTTTAGATTATTTTTTATAATTTATTTTTTTGCAGCTTTATCTGTTGGTAATTTACCTACAGTAGTATATTCACAATTTCCACTATTTGGATCTCCTACTTGTACAGGAAGATTATTGTGCATTTGCCATTCGTTCCATCCACCATCATATACTGTCATGTTTTTCCATCCTGCATCATAAGCTATTAACCACGGAACTGAAGCTCTCCAACCAGTTCCACAGTAGAATGAAAGTTCATTATTTTTATTTATATCAGAATCTGACCATAATTTTTCCATTTCTTCTGCTGTTATAACAGTTCCATCTTTGTGTAAATAATCTTGCATGTTATATGGATCACTTCCCGCATGTCCCCAAACTGCACCTTTAGGTTCACCAGCTCTATCTATATAAGTATATCCACTTGTTTTTCCGTCAAACTCTTCTTTACTTCTTATACTTACTAAACGGAAGTTTGAATCGTCTTTTAATTTCTTTTTAACTTGGTCTATAGACATCCAGTATTCTGGGTGTGCTGGAACAGTTGTCCCAAAATCTTTTGCTGGTGTTGGTTTTTCAACTTTAGTTTCTGTTTTATAACCTGCTTTTTCCCAAGCTTCAATTCCACCATCTAAAACTTTTACATTTTCAACTCCAGCCCAAAGATAAGCATATGCTACCCTACTTACTGCCGAAATATCATTTCCATATAATATAACAGTTTTATCTTTTGTTATTCCTAAATCTAACATGTTCTTTTCAATCACTTTAGGATCTGATATATTCCAAATTGGCTCAGATTCTACACTTGAAGTATCTATATGTATTGCTCCTGGAATATGGCCTTTTGTATAAGTTGGACTATCTTTATAAGTCCCCCATGAAACTTCTCCTATAATATAATTCTTAGACTCTGGTTGATTTTTATCTATTACACTTTGTACCCATTGTGGAGATACAAAGACTTTTTTTGCATCTACTTGTTCTGCTGTTACATTTGATTTTTCTTTTGATGTATCTTTTGAATCATTTGAAGGTTTACTACATCCTACTGCGGCTATTGCTATCATAGTTATACCAATTATCGCACTAATTAACTTTTTTTTCATATAATGTCCTCCGTTATATTTTCTACTGACTATAAGATAACTATTCTTGAAGATAATTTTTAAATTTCTTCTAATTATTGCAATAAAAATAAATCAAAAAAATTTAAATTTACGCAAATTTCCTTCAATGATTTTATCATAATTTGTCTAAACCTCCAATATTTATATAAAAAAACAATACTTCGCTATTCTATTATTTGTTTTTTCTATATATGTAAGAAAATCATTGACAAATCCCCCAATATTCCTTTTATTCGACAAATTTTTATTAATTGTACTTTTTTTAAAATAAGTTCTAGTAGTAAACAAATTAAATATAAAGCACATAAAACTCCTCTAATAAAATATTATTTAGATATTATTATTTCACTATACTTAGTGTTTCTAAAACCTGAACTTCTTATTCTTACTAGTTTTGATATTTGTACAATATAAAACTTTGCTACTAGTTTTCTATAATTTTATTTTTATAAACTATTTTATAGTGTCTTAATTTTAATCTTCAACATATTATAATAGTTTTTGTGTAGTGACAAAATACATCTTCCTTTGTTAGCCTCTTTTTATAATTTATAATAAATTTTGTGATATATATTTAAATTGCCGCTTTTTTATGTAAAAATAAATAAAGCAAAGATACTATAATAGAAATAAATAGTAGCCAAAAAAATAGAAAAGATTTATTCATTTCATATATATATGCTGACATTATTGGTCCAAATGCATATCCGCAAGATTCCGATGCTCCTATGAACCCAAATACAATTCCTTTAATTTGAGGTTTATCCCCAAATTCAGATAATGAACTTTGTAAAGATGCATTTAAAAAAGTGGCACCTAAAAAATATACTATAATAATTACCGTAAAAATTGGTAGATTTCTTATTAGTGATAATCCTAATAGACTTATATTCATAACAAAAAATGATAAAAATAATTGTCTTTTATTTCCTATCTTGTCACTTACCCACCCTGCGATAGGTGCGCCTACTCCAAATACTATTAAGTATATAGAAATTATTGATGATGTATATGATGTTGTAGCACCTAGTACATCTCTTCCATAAAAGTGAAAAAGTGCAACAACGCAACCATAAATAAAATCTCCTAAAAACGCTATAGTTCCTAATACTATTATTTTATATCCAAGATTATATTTTCTTATTTGATAAGATATTCTATTTGATTTATTAGTTCCACCTTTTTTAATACTCACCTTATGATTTGTACTTTTTATCTTAAACTTTACATAAAGTAATGATATTAATATTATGATAGATGATATATAAAATGATAAATTATATTTATTTATCTTAGAAACTATAAATCCACCTATAGCTGCTCCAATTCCCCCACCAAGAGTAAATACTGAAGAAGCTAATCCTGTACTTTCTCCTCGCTTTTTTGAATCCAGTGATCTTGACAGTATAGAAAATGTAGCTGGCGCAGCCATACCAAGTACAGCTCCTTGAATTATATATATACAACTAGCTATGATTTGTGAATCATTTAATGTATAAGCAAAAGGTATAAACACCATCAATAGTATTGCTATCATTAAAACTAATTTATCACCTATAGCATCAGATATAACTCCAAAGGGCATCTGAACTACTGCCTTGCTAACTCCATATAAAGAAAGTACTGTTCCTATCATTACTGTAGTTATCCCAATGGAATTTAAATACAGTGGTATTATTGGAATCATAATACTATATCCTATACCGAATATAAACCTGTATATACAAAATGTACGTAATTCTTTTTTTGTAAAAAAAACACTACTTTTTGACATTTAAATTCTTCTCCTAAAATTTAAATTTAATTATATTTTATTATATTCTTATAGATAAAACCTATGCATAACGACACTCTACACTATTAAATTTAAATGAAGGTAAAATAATATAAAAATAACCTCATCTCTTCTATTCCTAGTTATATATATTTTTGCTTAATTTTTAAAAATAAAAACCACATTTATAAATTATAAATGTGGTTTCATAGATTTGATAGTTTTAAAAATAAGATCTTCTATATTATTTTTAATTGTTTTGCTAATACTAACCTTTAGTTAATTTTATAAAACTTATTGGCTTACAAATTTTTTGCCTCTTTGAGTTTTAACATTTAAAGTTTCTAATCGAATCCTAACACTCTTAACCTCTTTGTCTTTATACTCCTCTATTTTACCAGTTACTTCTATCCAATCATCAGGATTTGGCATTTTCATTTTATCATTTCCTACAAACTCAATACATACTATACCATCATTTCCACAGCACCCTGGTGAATGCCTATAAACATAATTAAGAGTTTTACCATCAGCTTCAAGAGAGTTGTATAACCCCTCTATTTTAATAGTTCTACCAATATAATCATCTGAATTATTAAAAATATCATCAAGTTGCGCTATAAACATTTTTTCTTTGATTTCTATAGGAGTCCCATCATTAGAAACAACGGAATCTTTTTTATTTTCTATTTTATTAGTATTGTTCTTTGAATCAACTATTTTTTTTTGATTTTCTACTTTTACTTGAGCACTTGAGCATCCAGTAAGTAATAATAAAAATAATACTGTTGTTAAACTTCTTACTACTTTCATATATAACTCCTATTATTACTTTTTATTTTCTCTCCTATTATAGATAATATAAAAATAATTATATTTACTACTACAATACTTGCACCTGTAGGTGTTGAAAATTTATACGATATAATCATACCAATACAAAATGATAATATAGATACTATCCCGGAACTAATTACTACAGACTTAAAACTTTTAAATATTTTCATTGATATTATAGATGGAAAAATAATTAGACTTGATATAAGCATAGCTCCCATCATTCTCATTCCAAGTACAATAGTTATAGCTGTTAAAATAGCTATCATCATGTTATAAAAATTTACATTTATACCAGTTGATTTTGTAAAGTTTTCATCAAAGGTAATTGCAAATATCTTATTATAATAAATAGTAAATAAAAATATAACTACTATTGATAAAACTACACTTAAATATACATCATTTTTACTCATAGCTAGAATGCTTCCAAACATATAATTACAAACATCTGTATTCATTCCAGTTGTTATCGCTATTGATATTACTCCAATAGCTAGAGAACTAGATGATATAAGAGCTATAGCAGAATCACCTTTTATTTTACTACTATCTTTAATTCTTAATAATAAAAATGCTACTATCATAACAATAGGTATTGATATCTTCAATGGCGAAACACCTAAAGCTACAGCTATAGCTATAGCTCCAAATGAAACATGGGATAGTCCTTCCCCAATCATTGAGTATTTTTTTAAAACTAAACTTACACCTAATAAGGAACTACATAATGATACTAAAATTCCCACTATCATAGCTCTTACAATAAATGAATAAGACATCATTTCTGACACTACACTAATCATTAATCTCACCACCTAAAAACTTTTTTCCACACTCACTCTGTTTATAGTCTTTTACATCTCCATAAAACAACATTCTATTTTTCATATGTACTACTTTATTAGCATAATTTAAAGATGTTTTTATATCATGAGACACCATAATAATAGAAAGTCCGTAGTTTTTATTTAAATTATGTAGCATACCATAAAGATTTAATGTAGTTTTTTGATCTAATCCAGTTATAGGTTCATCCATTACAATCAACTTGTCTGTGGCGCATAAAGCTCTTGCAATAAGAACTCTCTGTTGTTGTCCTCCTGATAAATCACTATAGCACTTATTTTTCAAATCAGATATTTTCATTTTTTCCATATTTTCATGAGCTAGAACTTTATCTAGTTTTCTATAAAATGGAAATACACTATTTCTTTTTATACACCCAGATAATACAACCTCATAAACTGTTGCTGGAAAGTTTCTTTGTATATCACTTTGTTGTGGTATATATCCAATAGTCGAATCTTTTAATTCTTCACTTATGAAAATACTCCCCTTACATGGCTTTACTAAACCCAATATTCCCTTTATCAATGTACTTTTCCCTGAGCCATTTTCACCTATAATACATAAATAATCCCCTTTTGAAACAGTAAAACTAATATCCTTTGCTACAAGTTTATTTTCATATGAAAAACTGATGTTATCAAACTCTACTAAGTTCATGCTTATTGTAAACCTTCCTTCAAATTACCTATATTATTGTTCATTATATCTATGTATGTAATTCCTTTATCAAATTCTTCCTTTGTAACATTATGTGCTGAGTGTAGTAATAAAACTTTAGCTCCTGTTTCATCACTAATCGTTTTAGATATTTTTTTATTACTCATTTCAATATGATAGATAACTGGAATCTTATTTTCTTTTACTGTTTTTATTAAGTATGTAACTGTCTCAATACTTGGTTCTGTTTGTGTGCTACATCCGTTAAAAGCTGCCCTATATGTTAATCCATAGTCCTTTGCAAGATATCTAAATGGAAATTTATCTCCCAAAACAATCATCTTTCTTTTAGCTTTAGCTACTGTATTTATAAGAGATTTATCTAATTCATCAAGTTTTTTTGTATACTTTTCATAATTTGCATTGTAATATTTCTCATTAGTATTATCTACTTTAACTAAAGTATTTTTAATAGCTTCTACCATTCCCTTTGCATTTTTAGGAGATGTCCAGATATGTTCATCATACTCCTTTTCATGATTATGATTGTCATTATCATTGTGTCTTTGTGGTTTTTCCTGTTCATGGTCATCCTCATGTTCCATGCCCTCTACTTCCTCTTCTTTCACGGCTTTTATATAATCCATCATCTTAATAGCATTTACCTTTTTTGTATCTACAGAGTCTATTATTTTTTCAATCCATTCCTCTGCTTCTCCTCCATTATAAATAAATATATCTGCATTTTGAATTTTCTTTATATCTTCTGGTGTGGGTTCAAAGGAATGACTATCTTGACCTGGAGATAAGATCATTTTTACATCTGCCTTATCTCCAGCTATCTGCTTTGCAAAGTCATATTGAGGAAATAGAGTCGTAACTATTTTTAATTTATCTTTTTTTGTACTAATATTATTTTTATCATTTTCTTTACTTTCAGTTCTAGTACATCCCGTTAATATCGACGATATCATTAAAAGTGTAGACATTACAATAACAGTAATTTTTCTCATTTTACACTACCTTTCTAACTTGTCTCTACAATTTTCACATATACCATAGAAAACAGTCTTTGTATTATTAATTTTAAAGTTATGATCTTTTAATATATGATTATTTACATCTTCTAGGTAAGAACATTTTAAGTGAATTAGTTCTTTACATTCTGTACATTTTAAATGAAAATGTTGATGGCAATCCTCTCTTTCACCTATATATTGATAACATGACCCTGTACCTTCTTCAATATAATATTTTCTTAAAATACCATCATCAGCTAATTTTTCCATATGTCTATATACAGTTGTTCTACCTACTTTATTACCTCGTTCATTTAAATATTTAAATACTTCATCTATTGTTACATGGCTATCTTCATTTGATTTTAAATAATCTAAGATTATCTCTTTTTGTTTTGTTTTATATACAGTTTTATTATTCATGAATAATACCTCCTAAAATAATATTATTAATAATTATAATATCTGTCAATACGAAATTGAAATCCAATTTCAAATTATAAATATTATATTATACTTATTTATATATAATACTTATATTAAATAAACTATTTACAATATTTTCATTTAATATAAGTATTATATACACTCCGATTCTTTTAAAAATTAATTTATTTTAAAATACTATTTACTACTATTTTATTTATGTAAATTACACAAATTTTTAATCTAAACAATTTATATTTAACGTCTAATTACAAAATATTAAAAGCCATTTTGATTGCTATCAAAGTGGCTTTTAATATTAAATTAACTATTTAGTTTATTATTTTAAAATCTAGTTATGAATCATTTCTCCGTTCATTAATTTTTTTAAAACTACATTGTTTACCAGTAACTTACTTACAATGCCTGTAAATGCTCCTGTTATTACCCCGCTTATAAGCAATATAGGCAAATAATATAATACGCTTGTAGTTTCTAATATAATAATAGAAACAGTTATTTGCCCTATGTTATGTGCTATAGCTCCAGCTATACTTATAAAACATAAATTTTTCTTTCCTAATATTTTCATTAATGTCGACATTATAATTAAACATAATACTCCTCCTGATAAGCTATAAAGAAGATTTATCATTTGTCCTGAAAATATACTTCCTAAAAATATCCTTATAAAAAGAACTGCAGATGCCTCTTTTGTTCCATACAAAGATAGTATTATTAATGTGATTATATTAGCTAAACCTAGCTTAATTCCTGGTATAGGAACTAAAGGTGGTATTTGAATTTCTATAATAAAAATAGTCAAAGCAATTGCGCTTAATGCTGATAACCTTATTGTTTTTTTTAAGTTATTATTCATAGTTATATAGCCTTCCTTTAATGAGATTTAGTATCAAATTCATCATATTTTTCACCTTCAATTTTTATTATTAAATTATTTGGAAGGCAAGCTATTGGTAAAAGTGAATCATGTATTTCCCCAGTCTTCATACATACTTTATCAGGGCAATTTGACTTGACTACTTTTATTCCTCCTCTACTAACTTTAATAATATTAAAGTGTTTATCATCACCTATTTTTATTTCATAATCATCTTTTATATCTTTTAATTTAATTGATTTTACTAATTTTCCATTCTTATATATATTAGCTGCTGGATTTTCAACTTTTTTATTATTAATAAAAAAGTAAGCTCCAATAGACCCAATTAAGATTAATAATATTATAACTATCTGAACTATTTTAAATTTCTTATTCATTTATCTCATCCTAAATTCTTTATTATTTAACCCCTGAGTTTGTACACTATCCATATTGTCTTTTATTAAAAATGCCTCTACTTCATTTAAACTTTCAATTAATTTTTTGGCTTCTTCTACACCTAAAATATATGTAGCAGTTGATAATGCATCGGCATCAATACCATTTTTAGTCACAATTGTTGTGCTAATAAGGCCACTTTCAGATGGATAAGCTGTTTTTGGATCTAGTATATGATGATACTTTACTCCATTTTTTATAAAATATCTTTCATAATTTCCTGAAGTTACAACTACCTCATCACTAGTTTTTAAAGAACCTACAATTTCATTTTCTTCCTTTGGATTTACTATTCCTATATTCCATTTTTCACCACTAGGTTTATATCCTATAGAAACTACATTTCCTCCAAGGTTAATTAGAGCTGACTTTATTCCTTCTTCATTTAGAACTTTTTTCATTTCATCTCCTATATAGCCTTTTCCAATAGATCCTAAATCTAACTTTACATTTTCATCTAAAAATCTAATTTCTTTTGTTTCTTTAGTTAATCTTATATTTTTATAATTTTCTAAGTTTTTATATTTATCCGTTATACTCTTTTCTGGAATTTTTCCATGATCAGTTCCTATTCCCCATGCATCAATTAAGTTTCCTATAGTTGGATCAAATGCCCCATTTGTGAGTTTAGAATAATACAATGATTTTTCTATAACGTAATAAAGATCATCTGACAGCTTGACATCTTTATAAAAAGCTTTTTCATTAACTTTGCTCAATTCACTATCTTTTATATTTACAGACATAATATTTTCAATATCATTAGCTCTTTTAAAAGCTTTTTCTAAAGCTTTTTTAGAATTTTCTCCATATCCAACTCCACTAACAATAGTTCCTAATATTTTTTCTGACATTTCATAATGCTTACTGTCACTCTCTATATTTTCAGGTTTATTTTTTATCCACCAGTACCCTATCCCTAGAAAAAATACAAAAACTATTCCTAAAGCTATTATTCTTTTTTTTAACATAAAATTTAACTCCATCAACTAATTTATATGTACTTTAATTATTTATATATATCGATAAAAACGATATTAAAACATAAAGAGTTTCTATAAATTAAAAAACCTATAATAGAAACTCTTTATGAAAACTTATGATAATTTTAAATTAGTTGACTTGTTTACTTTCTATTAAATTACCATCTTTAGATACCTTGATTAAATAGTCTTTGTACCCTGATGAAGATATAGTAATAACGTTATCATCATCGGTTTTAAATCCTTCAAATCCTATGTCTATATTGTGATCTATAGGCTGAATACTATAATGATCTTTTTCACTACCCCATAATATGCCTTTGCCGTACTCTTTTCCATTTACAGAGATTTTAGTTATTTTATTTAACCATTCTTCTGATTTATTCTCAAACTTAACATTATACTTTTTAAATAAAGAATCTTTATTTATTGTAACTTTCATTTGAGGAACTTCATTGCTATCTAAATCAGTTGTTTTTTCCGGTAAATTAGTATCATCTTTATTAGTGTCGACATCGCTACTACTTATTATTTTGCCATCTTTTGATAGTTTAAAAGTAAAGTCATCATAACCTTTTGCTTTAACCGTTATTGTGTTTTCCGTATCTACTTTAAAGTCATCAGAACCTATTCCTATAAGTTCATCCACGGGATATACTGCATAACGCTCTTTAGTTTCTCCCCATGAAAGCCCTGATTTATAAAAAGTTCCATTTACAGAAACATTAGTTACATTGTTTATCCAATCTCCTGAATTTATAAATTTTATTTCATATTTTTTCATAAATCCAGGTTTGCTTTCAACTTTAAGATTTATTTTAGGTAATTCTTTCTTTTCTTTAACTGGATTTTTTTCATCTAATTCTGTTTTTTTCTCAGACTCTGTGATATTAAAAGAAAGTTCTTTTTTACCATAATATTTGCCATTTATCTCTAGATTATATTGTTTAGCTTCTTTAAATAATCCAGATTGAAGAACTAACTTATCATCCGATATTGTATAATATGTATCTGAAGAGTATCCTCCTTGTTCTTTAGTAAGAAGATTTTTCCCATCTAACTTTATACTCTGTATATTTTTAGCAAAATCATGAGTTAATCCTGTTATAACTACATTTTCACCAGTTTTAAATTCTTTTTCTGGTTTTAAGTCTATCTTATCTAAAACTTTTTCTAAGTTAGATTCTATTACTTTATCCTTATATCCAGTAGCTAAAATTGTTAATTTTATTTTATCTCCAGTAGTAAGTTTTTTATTTATAGTTAACTTATCACCTTCTATTGAATATAAATCTTTGGATATTTCTCTTCCATCTCCATTCACTGCTATAGCTTTTATACTATTTAAGTAGTTAGCATCATCACACTTAAGAACCATATCCTCATTCATAATTGAAGTTTGAACTTCTAAATTTGGTGATTTTAACCCTAAAATATCTCTAAAAGAAGTTGCTTGTCCTAAAAGATTATCCTGTAAAACTTCTTTGACATTATAAGGTCTATTTTTATATTCTTTGGCATTTTTACTTGCTATATATTCATCAAAACTTAAATATTTTCCAGCTAAAGAAGCATCTTTAACAGCGTTTAAATAATCTTTAAAATCATTTATGTGAGTTCCATCTTCACTTACAACAGCATCATAAGAAACAGTATTTAATTCAAATCTGTCTACAATATTTTTAGACTCAGGAGTCTCCATCCCTATTTCTTTTAATATCAAAGCATTTGCAAGTAAATCATGATTATAAACTAAATTAGCTTGAGTTACTGGAGCTGACCCTGAAACTTCTCCTGATCCTGAATTATCAGCTGGTTTTCCTGTATTTACACTAGCACTACTAATTGTATCTATCGAAGGAGACTTTGATTTAGTGCTTTTAAAAACTATCGGACTATGCTCAGATTTTTTCCCACTACTGTTTTTTACCGTATCTTTAATTTCATTTTTTAGTACTTCAAATTTTTTTTCAGCTTTTTTAAATCCATCAGCATAGATTTCTAAAGTATACTCTCCTGGTTCTAAAAGATTTCCTTCTTCACTTTCTGTATTTTTAGCATAAATAGTAACTAAGTCTGATACTACATGATAATCTTCCAACTTAACTAACTCTTTCCTAGTATTTTTGTGAGTTAAAAATACTTTGTTTACAGGATTTAAAACTGCATAATTAAAGTTATCTAATTTAAACTTTACATCCTCTCCTGTCTTTGGATTCATTGGATAAGAAACTAATATATTTATTGGTTTACTTTGTACAATATTAATTGGTATTGTTACTGGATCGTGACCTTTGGAGTAAATTTTTAAATTGTGTAATTTATTATAATCTAAAGCCCTTTGATTACCCTTTATAATTAAATTATTTCCATCCTTTTCAAATTCTAGTTTTTGCTCTAAATTTGGATTTTCTGTTGAATCTTCTTTAGTTATTTTATTTATATTTTCAAACCAATTTTTATGTTCATCCGTTTTTAAATCACACCCTATTGTAATAGGAGCTTTTACTTCGGTTTCCCCTATATTGAAGTGTGGAATATAGCTATGTTTTTCTTCTTTGCCATTTAAATTAAAAGTAGTTTTTTCTGGCTTTAATCTAACATTTCCTTGATTATCATAATTCGTTTTGTGGTAATCCCATACTGGCATATTTGTAAAAGTTAATATTTTACTAGGTGCAGCATTGACTGTTTCTGAAAACCCACATATCGACAAAGCCACTCCAGCTGTTAATACACTTAGTTTTTTCTTATTCATTATTTCCACCTCTTACTTTATAAATTTATAAATTCCTTCTTCTCCACTTACCTTACTCTTAATTTTTATTGTGTCGTAGCCTAATTTATCAATTTCCCATTTTACAACTTTCCCACTATCGTCCACTTTACTTGGTGATATAGATTTATAATTTCCATCATCTAAAACATATAAATCATAATCCTTTATAGTCCCTTCATTGAAAGTAACTACTATATATTTAACCCATCCCAAATCTACTAGTTTAGTAGCCTCTTTATTTATTGACTTATCTACAAAATGATCAAGCTTGGTTTCTGAATTTGTATTTCCTGATGTTTCAGTATTTTCATTATCCTTTTTAGAAGCACTACTTAATGCATCTTCCTTACCTTTTTCTGTATCTATTCTAGATAATAATGTAACTGCTTCAGCTCTTGTTATGCTACTTGTAGGTCGTAGGTTTTTTAGATCATCTCCTTTTAAGTATCCATTTTCTACAGCTCCTTCTATGTATGGTTTTGCCCAGTTTGACACTAAATGTTTATCTTTAAAAGTATTTATTTTATCGTATGTACTATCTTTTTTATTTTTTATACTTACTATTATTTTAGCTGCTTCTTCTCTTGTTATAGGATTGTTAGGTCTGAATGTATTATCATCATAACCATTTATGTAACCAGCCTTATTTGCTATTAGAACATTATTATAATGCCAATCTTTTGAATTTACATCAGAGAACTTTGAAACACCTTTATCTTTAAATCCAAAGTACTTGTTAACTAACTTTACAAACTCTGCCCTTGTTATTGAATTATCTGGTTTAAAAGTTCCATCTTCGTATCCATTAACATACGAATTTTTCATAAATTGAGATATCTCTTTATTTGCCCAGTGTCCATCTACATCAGTTAAGTTGTTACTTGCATTTGCAATTACTGCGGTCGATAAAATTATCCCCAATGAGATTGTGCTTATTAAATATTTTTTCATAAAAACCCTCCTTTTCTTATTGCTGTTTTTATAATTTATTGATATTTTAAATTAAACTTTTATATAGTTTCTAAAATTTCAAAATCATATTAGAACCAATGAAAAGAATATATAAATTTAGAATTATACCTATCAAAATAACTAATTTAATAGGAATCTAATCACAATGTTATATCTTGTGTCATATTCGATTAATATTCTCTAAACTAAAAAGAAATTAAATTTTGCCCCTAAAAATAAAAAATAATTAAAAAGATTTGATTGAAATCTAGTTATGAAAAATTTATTATAAGAAAATTTAAAATTAAGTTTTAGTGTAATATTTTATTAATTTTAAATTTATGATTTTTAAATGATATTGAGAATTGTTATCATCTACATCAATAAGACTATACTTTTTACCTAAAAATGTCAACATAATTTTTAATAATTATAATAAAATTTTAAATTTATATATTTAGATTTATTTATATACAAGTTAAATTTGTAAAATATTTACTAAAGTCATATTAGATATAAAAACTTCAACCCCTGTAAAATGCTATTTTATATGGAATATAAAAAAATAAAATATTAGAGATTTTAAAATATTATTATCTTCTTCTCGTAAATTTTATAAATTTTAATTTCAAAAATTTTATTGACTTTAAATTTTTTTTAATATACAATTCTAAATGAAAATCATTATCAACAAAGGAGAAAATTTAATGTTACTTATAATTTCACTAATATTAACAACTTTTTTAAGCATTGTATATTACAAACAAATAAAAAAACATTCTACGATGCTTTACATAATAGCTACTCTAATAGCTATATTTTTCATTATTTTTATGAAATCTAATTTAAATGAACATATACCTAAGTATATAAGTAAATTTGTCATAGGAGTATTTTCTAAAGGTACGATTTCACTAGCATTATTTACTATAGTAATGTACACAGGAGTCTTAGATAATTCATTTAAATTTAGACAAAACCTAATGGCAGTTCGAGGTGAACTATCTATAATAGCTTGTATATTAACTTTAGGTCATAATGTTTTATACGGGATGTATTTTTTCCCTACTTTCTTTACTAATATGCAATCTTTATCTATCTCTAAAATTATTGCGACTTTATTAAGTCTAATCATGATATGTTTAATGATTCCGCTAATGATTACTTCTTTCAAAAGTGTTAGAAAAAAAATGTCTTATAAAGCGTGGAAAAAAATTCAAAGATCTGCTTATATATTTTATGGAATAATGTATATACATATTATGCTTTTATACATACCTAAATTTAACAGTAAGTTATTCGAAATAATACTGTATAGCATTATATTCTTAGCATATTATTTCTTACGTATAAGAAAATTCTTTAAGGATAAAAACAAAGTTAAAGCTTAGTATTTGTAACATTTTATTAATAAATAATATTTATATAGAAAATTAAACTTATAAACTTAAATCAATATTATAAGTTTGATATTTTATAATTAATGAATGGATAAATAATAATATATAGTTTTAAAATTTAATATTAAAATAAAATGAAATTTCTGTACAAATAAAAGCCTTATAACATATGTTATAAGGCTTTTTAATAAATTTAAATAAAATATTTTACTGCTCTTGTACTTTATAATTTATATCAATATAGGTCTCTTCTTTTGATAATTTCTTTGAAAGTATCGTAAAGTAAATTATGCATAATATAATTTGTACAAATGTAGACATTGGCGTTGCAAGACCTACCTTAAATAATGATACCGGTAGTATTTTACTCATAATATACGATACTGGTATTCTTACACCAAATGCTCCTATTATTCCTTGTATCATTACAAAAGTTGTCTTTCCACATCCATTAAAATAACCTACCATACAGAACATAATTGCAGTTAAAAGACAGTCTATTCCGTATGCTTTCATATATTCCCAAGCTGCTAAAACTACATCTTTATCCTTAGAAAACATTCCTGCAAGTAAATTTCCATGGAAGAAGGTAATATAAAACATTACAACTCCACAACATAAAGAAGCTGAAATTGCATAAACAAGAACTTTTCTTGATCTATCGTATTTTTTAGCTCCATAATTTTGCGCAACAAATGCAGATACACCTTGAGAAAAGGCTGATGGTATAAGCATTATAAATCCAACAAGTTTTTCTGCAACTCCAATTCCAGCTGATGGAATTACTCCTAGTGAATTTCCTATAATCATAATTACAAGAAATGATAGGTGTACAAGTCCATCTTGTAAAGCTATTGGCGTTCCATATTTAATTATCTTTGATGTTAGACCTTTATGAATCTTTATACTCTTTCTAGAAAATTCAAAAGGAAGTCCACGCTTTTTAATAATTATTATAGATAATATAACACTAATCGCCTGAGCCATTATAGTAGCTAAAGCTGCTCCCATAACAGCCATTTTAAATATTCCCACAAATACTAAGTCTCCTATAATATTTGTAACACATGCAATTGCTACTGTAATAAGTGGAGTTTTTGAATCTCCTAATCCTCTAAATACTCCTCCTATAATATTATAAGCAACTATAAAAACAGAACCTGCAGAACAAATTCTTATATATATTACTGTACTATCAAAGGCCTCTTTTGGAGTATGCATAAAAGTTGAAATAGGTGAAGCAAAGCTAACAATTAAAACAGTAATAAATACAGCTATAATAGCAAATATTGAAATACCACTTCCTACAACATTTCCAGCTTCCTTTGACTTTCCTTCCCCAAGCTTTTGGCCTATTAATATGGTAATACCCATAGTTAATCCTGTAATCACTACAGTTATAGTCATCATTACTTGACTACCCGTTGAAACAGCAGAAACATCTGCAGCATGTCCAAATTGACCAACTATAAGTAAATCAACTGCACCATACATGGTTTGTAAAAATAGTGCAAGTAGTATAGGTATTACAAACTTTAATAAAGGTGAGAAAATTTTTCCCTCTGTAAAGTTAGATACTTTTGACATATAATCCTCCTATTTTATTTATGTTTTGTACAAAACAATATCTATATAAATATAACCGTTATTAAAACTTAAAACGGTTATTCTAAATTATTTCTTATTTTTTCAAGAACTATCTGAAATACTTCTATTTCTTCTTGTGTTATATCTTCTGACAATCTATTCTCTATTGAATCTATAGCAATAGAAATTTTTTCATAAATCTTTTTAGATTTTTCAGTTAAAACTATTTTTTTTAAACGTGCATCCTCTGTAACAGGCACTCTTTCTATTAAATCACTTTTTTCCATATTATTTAACATTAAGCTAACAGATGAACGTTTTAAATCAAACTCTCGCTCTAAATCTTTTTGGAAAATCTCTTTGTTCTTACCTTCAATAGAAATAAAATCTATTACATAAGCTTGTGATATTGTTAAGTTATCATCAATTGCATTAATTACAGAAGCATCCATCTTCCTTGAAATTATATGATTAATTTTACTAATATCAAGACCTAATTTAAGCTTATTTTTATTTTTCATGGAAATACCTCCATACAAAATTTGTTTTGTACTAAACTATATTAACTACTATTACTATGTATGTCAATATAATTATTTTTATGATGTATTAAAAAAATAAAATTACTATTCAAATTAATATTATAATTTTAATAGTCTTAATATTATACCATTATTAATTATAGTACTTACCTCTCTATAGTTAATATATATTATTTTAAATTATACATTACAAAAAGAAGCTGTTTTAAATTAAAATTTAGATACAGCTTCTTTTTTTATCTATATTATAAAGATAAGTATATGTTAAATTAAATATAGAAAATTTAATTTTTTCTATTTTTTAAATCCATCATAACAAAGTCCATATGGTTTTGGTTTAATATATTTTCCTTTACCTTTTTCACCTATAAATTTTCCTCTTTGAGCTATAAGTTTACCTCTTAAAAATACCTTATCGGCTATACCATATTTTTCAAATCCTTCAAAAGCTGCATAGTCAGTACCTTCATAGCTATCAGCATGTGTAATAGTTCCCCTATAAGAAGGATCATATATTACGATATCTGCATCTGACCCTGGAAGTATAGCTCCTTTTTGAGGATATAATCCTACTACTTTCGCTGGCGTAGTTGAAAATATATCTACAAATCTTTGTCTTGAAATTTTTCCTTTTTCTACACCTTGAGTCCAAAGCATAGCCATTCTATCTTGTACACTAGGACAACCATTAGGAATTTTTGCAAAATTATTTAGCCCATCTTTTTTCTTTTCAAATCCACCTTTAACAGCTGCATGATCTGAACCTACAGCAACTAAATAATTATTTTTTATTGCATCCCACATAGCATCAAGATGTTCGTCTGTTCTAAGTGCTGGAGAACAAACATATTTAGCTCCTTCAAAATTTGGTTTTTCTAAGAAGGATTGATTTAAAGTTAAATAATGAGTACATGTTTCTCCGTATACTGGAAGACCTTTCTCATGAGCAATCTTAATGTGTTCCATAGCACCTTTTGATGAAACATGAACTACAAACAATGGACACCCAGCAAGTTCTGAAATATAAATAGCCCTTTGTGTAGCTTCATCTTCAACAATAGGAGGTCTTGAGTATGCATGGTAAACTGGGTCAGTTTTCCCTTCAGCCAATAACTGATTTTGAAGTGTGTATACCATATCTCCATTCTCAGCATGAACCATAATAGTTATTCCATAATCCTTAGCTATTTGCATACCTTTAAATATTAAATCATCTGGTACCATAAACGGAGTATATTTATATGCCATAAAAAATTTAAGAGTTGTAATACCTGCATCAACCATCTTAGGAATTTCTTCTAATAAACTTTCACTAATATCCATAACCATACCATGGAAGGAATAATCGGAAGATGATTTACCCTGTGCAAGTTCTTTATTTTGGATATCAATGGATTCAATTACACCCTTACCTTTTATTTGAGGAGCAAAATCGACTATAGTGGTTGTCCCTCCAACTAATGCTGCATGAGATGTTTCAAAAGAAAGTGTATCAAACGATCCCATGTGAACATGTTCATCTACTCCACCTGGCATTACATATTTTCCAGAAGCATCTATTACTTCATGTCCCTTAGAATTTAAATTGATTCCTATTTCTATAATTTTTTCATCTTCGATAAGTATATCTCCAACAAATTCATCATTAGCTGATACAATAGTCCCATTTTTTATAATTATACCCATAAACACTCTCCTCCTTAAAACAGGAGGTACCTTATAAAATGCACCTCCTGTTTAAATAAATTATTTATTATTGAACTTTAAGTAAACTATTATCTATCAGCTCTTCTAGATGGCTTAGTATACACACTTGAATCTATTCCTTCTAAGTACTTAACAACTTCTTCAACAGAAACAACATCACAGAATTTAGCTTCCATATCAAATAAGTTCCACTCTATAACTCCAGGAACTCTATCTCCTATTGTTCCTCTTGGCACTATAGTTTTAAATCCATATCCAGTAGAATCCATAACAGTGTGTCTAACACATGCACATGCAGTAGCTCCCATTACTATTAAAGTATCTACACCTAGGTAAGTAAGAGTTTGAGCTAAGTGAGTTCCAAAGAAGTTAGATGCATACTTCTTATGTATAACTGGCTCTTCTGGTCTTGGCTTTAACTTAGGATCTATGTCCATCCAATCTGAATTTATGTCAAGAGCACTCATAGGTATTTTTTCATCCCATCTTGGAAGATCCCATTGTTTCTCTCCAACATATCCAGTTGTAGTGTGGAATATAGGTACTCCAGCTTTTCTTCCTGCTTCTAAAACTTTAAGAGCTTCTGCACAAACCTCTTCAGAGTGGTCACAAGTAAATGGATGCCCCTCACTCATCCAAGCTTTAGCCATATCAACAGTTGTTATAGCTGGAGCTTTACCATAGCCCATCTTTCTCATAAATCCTCTTTCTTTATATACTTCTCTTGCTTCATCAAATGCCTTTCTTAGTAATTCCTCATCAAATCCATATTCATCAACAAATTTGTAATCTTTATTTTTAGCCATAATAAAATCTCCTCCCCAAATACTTTTTATTATTTTATTAAGGAAACTTTTCCTTTGCCTTTATATATAGCAAAGTTCATGCCAAAAATAAATTTAATGAAAACCTAGCTATATAGCCAAATTTTACTTCATCAAATACTTTTTCTTTGCAATTTTGCAAATAAATTTTACTTAATTTGCAGACTTTACCTAGATTTCAGTTTTTTAAAAATGCAAAGTAAATTAAATTTTTGCAGTTTTGCAAATAAAATACAGATTTTAACTTAAAATTTTTTATATAAATATCATTTTTATTTTTATCTATTTATCTTATATAAATTTTAATTTATACTTATTCATTTTTCTTGATAATGTAGAGTAATGTATCCCCAAAACTTCTGAAGCCTCTTCTAGAGTATGATATTTTGAAATTGTATCTTCTATTATTGTTTTTTCATACAATCCCATAAGATGATTTAGCTTTTCTTTTCTTATAATACTATTTCCACTTTTATAATCAGAAATCATTATTTGAGATAAAATTTTACCAGGTATGGTTTCTACTTCTATAGTTTTCTCACTTAATATAAATAGGTATTCCACCATATTTTCAAGTTCTCTAACATTCCCTGGATAATTATATTTTAAAAGATAATCCATTGCTTCTTTAGATATGCTTTTATTTGTTTTATACTTTTTATTTAGTTTTTTAATGAAATGTTTTATTAATATTTCTATATCCTCACGTCTTTCTCTAAGAGGTGGTATTGTAACAGGAAATACATTAAGTCTAAAATAAAGGTCTTCTCTAAATTTCCCATCTTTAACTTCTTGCTCTAAATTTCTATTTGTAGCTGCAATAACTCTTATATCTAATTTTATGCGATTTTTTCCCCCTACTCTGGTAATTTCTTTTTCTTGAATAGCACGAAGTAGCTTTGATTGCACAGAAATTTGAAGTTCTCCTATTTCATCAAGAAATAAGGTTCCTCCATTTGCAAGTTCAAAAAAACCTAGTTTCCCATTACTAGAAGCTCCAGTAAATGCTCCTTTTTCATATCCAAATAGTTCTGATTCAAATAGTTCCTTTGGTATTGCTGCACAGTTTACTTTTATAAATATATTATCTTTTCTCGGGCTTAAACTATGAATATATTTACTTAATACTTCCTTTCCTGTTCCTGACTCTCCATATATCATTACTGTTGAATCAAACATTGCAACTTTGCAAGCAAGTTTTGCTGTATCTTTCATTGCATTACTTTCAAATATAAATTCTTCATCTTTGTTTATTAATTTTTTTAAATGAGTTATCTCTTGGTTTACTTTTTCTTCTTTAGCAGCACGCTCCTTAATTTCAGACTTTAATTTCACAAGTTCATCAATATCTCTAGTGTTATTTATTACTCCTATTATTTTTTTATTATTATCAAAAATAGGTTTTGCAGAACTAAATGCCGACTTACCAGTGACATATTTATGTATTGTGGAAATAGACTTACCACTTTTTAAAACTTCTAAAGATATTGCTTTGTTTATGATTTCATTCTTTAAAAGTAATGAAAGATTCTTATCTATAATATCCTTTTTTTTAAGTCCTGTAATATCTTCATACTTGGAATTTACATATATTATGTTTCCTTGTCCATCAGTAATTAAAATTCCATCAAAAGCTGAATCAAGGGCTTTTTTATAAAAACTAATAACCAAGACTTACTCCCCCTTTGTTAAAGCTAGTCATTTTTTAAGTTTCTTTGTTTTATAATGTATTCTATTAAAAAGGATTATTTTCCTTCTATAAATAGTTTCTGTATTAAAATAAAAGGGGATGGCTCATTAAATAATTTATTAATTATTTTGAGACAACCCCTTTTTAACACTACTAATTAGTATATTCAAATTTAAATTCATATTAAAAATAAGTAATATTATAAATTTATAATATTAGATTATTATACCTTCAAAATGATCTACTTCATGTTGGATAATCTGTGCTGTAAATCCAGTAAATGCTTGTTTATGCTTTTTAAAGTTTATATCTAAATACTCTACTTCTATATTTTCATATCTTATTGTTTTTCTAAATCCTATTAATGATAAACAGCTTTCTTCAGCTTCATATGGTTTTTCTTTTTTTAATATAACTGGGTTTATCATAGGCACTATAATACTACCTACAGTAAATACTAATATACGTTTTTTTACTCCTATCATATTAGCAGCCATACCTACACAATTATCTAGATTTGCATTTAATGTATCTATTAAATCATTAACAACTCCTACATCATCTTTCGTTGCAATTTCTGATTTCTGTGCTAGAAATGATACGTCTTTTACAATGTTTCTTATCATTTTATCCGACCTTTCTAATTTATCCTAAATTATTTTAGCTTACACTTTTATTTTTTACTTTTAAATTATACTATACTCTTTTGTATTAGTAATTATAAGATTCTTTATCAGATTTATTTTAATCTATATTTATCTAAAATAAGCACTATAAAATAAATTAGTTTTATTTTATAGTGCTTATATCAATTTCTTTTACTAAAAATATTTAATAATAATAAAATTAGGTTGTTATCTATATTATTTTTTAATCTAATATTTTGTTTAGTTCATGTGTTATCTTAATACATCCAGCTTCACTCATATGATCAAAATCTATAAAATCATCTTCTTCAAATATATCCATTTTAGAAAAATTAACTAATTTAACTTCATATTTTTCTTTTATACCATCTATAATTTTATAAAATTCATCTTCATATGTTTTATTTATAAATTTACTATAATATTTAGTAGTTGGAAATACAACTATTACAGGTTCTACCCCTTTTTCTTCTAAAAAGTTTATAAAATCATTAAATATATAATTATATTCTTTTTTAGTTTCAGTATACTTAGATAAGTCATTATGTTGGCTTGCTCTAATTTCACCTAATCTATATTTTTCATCCTCGATAATACTGCTTAATTTAACTCCACGTAAAATACTAATCATTTCTCTTCTAAGATTTTTATTAAAGTATCCGTTATTTTCTCTATATAATAAATCTATAAAATGTTTATCTAAAAATTCTAGGTTGAATATATAGTTTATAATATCATTATTTAATATTTTTCTTAGATTTGATAACTCTATAATATCAACGCTTTCTGCATTGTGTTTATCTTTTAATATCGGATAATATAAATATTTAAGCATATTAGTAGAGTATTCACCTTTACATTTAGATAAATCATGATTTACTGGATAATATCCAGCTCCTATAATACATCTTTTTATACTTTCATTATTATTTATAACTTCCTTAGCTAACTTATAAGAATAGTATAAATCTTGACTAGATATAGATAAATTTTCTGATTTATTTGATAAAAGTTTACTATCTATACCTGTTAGTGAATAAGAGTTACCTACTACTAATGTTTCTATATTCTCACACTTACACTTCTCTAGAGTTTTTGACAAATAATTGTAGTCATAATTTTCATAATATATTTTTTCACTTATTTCAAACATAGCATTCATCAATTTATCGTAATATAACACATCATTAAAATATAAGTTAAAATCTAAATTACTATCTACAGTTTCTTCACTTACTATTAATATTTTAATTTGGTCATTCTTTATTTCATTGTTTAAATGTATATATTCATTAATATCCTTAATATATATAACATTTTTATTTGTACATCTATCAATTATATTATATTTATCTTTTCCATAAAAATATAAATTAACTTCTATTCTATTAATATCTTTTTTTAAGTTAGATAATACTTTGATTAAATTATCTATTCTATTTTTTTATCTATACATAAATCTATACTTTCATTATTAAAGTTCTCTATTATATTTACTACTACATCTGCTAATTTATTAAATGACTCTAGATAATCATACTGAAAGTTACTTTGTATAAAGTCAGCTATAGAATTAATTATTTCTATTTCCATATCTGTGTTAATATCCCCTTCATTTAATATACTTATAATCCTATCAATAATATTCTTTCCATTTATATATTTATATAAATTATATTTGTCGTTCATAGTTTTCTCTTATCTCCCCATATATTTTTGTTATAAATTACTTAATAAACGATCTATACTATCCCATACCCTAGCACTTGATTTATCATCTTTGTGATAATAAAAAATATCTCTAATAGTATTTCGTTCTTTTTTATAATACTCTTTATCACTTATACATTTAATTATTTCTTCAGACAAACTGTCTTGCTCCTGTACTTTAGGTCCAGCTGCCCAGAAATCATAAGGTTGTAATATTATACCTCTTTCTTTTTCATATATATCCATATCTGTATTTACAAATATTGTAGGCTTATCCATAAATAAAAAATCTCCATATATACTTGAATAATCAGTAATTAAAATATCAGCTGCATTTAAGACTTCATATAAATCTAAATCTTTACTTTCTAAATCATCATTGGATATAAATATTATGTTATCTAAACTTCTATTTTTCACTTTATTTGTGATACTTCTTTCTTCTCCATGATGTACCTTTGATATACAAATTATATTATTATCTATTAGAAATTGGTTAAATTTCTCATAATCAAAATCTTTTATTTTTATAGCATCATTTAGTTCAGTTGAACCATTTTCTATCCCTGAATTCTCATGTACATAGAATGTTGGCATATTAAAAATAACTTTTTTATTTTCTAAAGATATTCCTAATAATTTTTCTAAGTTTCTTTTTCCATCAGACAACATAACAAGATCTGTTCTAGGGTTTCCTGTTATTTCATATTTATCTTCTGGTGTAGCGGTAAATGCACTAGTTAACAACATACACATTTTAGATGGAGTAAATATTTTATCTATCTTTTTATATTCTTCTGGAGTGAATGAAAATTCCTTACTTTTCTTATCCATCAATCCACACCCTTTAAATCCTACCTCTCCATGTCCTACCTCAATATTATAAGTAAATTTTGGGTAAACATTACAAAATGTGTTAAATCCTGAAATAGTAACAGGCGATATTATAGGTACTTTAACTATATTTTCTATATCATAGACATCAGTGCCTTTTATAACATTTAACTTATACTTGTCTTTATATTGTTTTGGAATATATTTTATTAGTGCATATACATTTGAGTCAGCCGCATTAAACCTATTTAATGTTACTGTTCTTTTATAATCTTCATTTCTTAAACCTATCATAGTTTCATTATCTATTTCAATAAGTTTTAATTTTTCCTCATAAGAAAGTAATACAAAACATTTGTTTACTCCTTTTGATGCTATATTTCTTACTACATTTATATAGTTTATATCATAAGGAACTATTATATCAAAATCTAAATGGTTATAATTAGATAAAAAATTATCTATACTTACAATTTCTTTATTTGTAACTACACATTCATCTTTTATATAAGCCCAATTATATGATGTATTATTTTCATATAAATTTTGTATATCCTCTTTTCTAACATGATTAAAATGACCTGCTATATATGTTATTAAACTAGCATTATCCTTTTCCATATAAACATTGGTTTTAGCCTCATTTAATACTTTCGTATAATTTTTTGATGATTCTTCATATTGATATAAATTATTTATATCATTTATATAATTTATGTCATCTATGTACCTTAATGATATGCTTGCATTTAAAACAGATTTTAATTTTTCTCCTGTAATCATATATGTATATATTAAATTGAAGTATGCATCTATATAATTGCACTTAATATCAATTGAAGTTTTATAACAACTTATTGCTGCTTCATATTCTTTTATTTGTGAACATAGAATACCTCTTAAATTCCAGTACTCCGCATTATTTAAATATTGTTTTTCATTTTCGATTATGCATTTATAAGCATTTTCTATATCATTTTTTTTTATTAATTCTTCTATCTTATTTATAATTTCCATCTAACTAATTCTCCATCGTCTAATAATTTATAACAACTAGGTTTTATGTTTAACATTTAGATATCTTACATTTTTCTTAAAATATATATTTTATATTAATTAAAATAGTTTTTATTTATTAAATTCTATCGAGATACATAAAAAATATGGGCACTCTTGTATATAAAGAATGAACCCACTTTTAATAGAACGGTATTATAATAAAAACCATTTTATCTTTAACCTTTAAGTATTTAACTAATTTAAATTAATTATTTCAATCTTTTTACTTTTCAACAGGTAAAATAAATTTATAATTTCCTAGCTAAGTTTTACCTATTTTATCATATTTAATATATACGGATTCAGTATCTAATGTTTTAATTTTTAATTTTTATTAAGTAAATCAAAACTTCACTTAGCATACCTTTATGCCTTTTTACTGTACTTTCCAAACAAAGTGTTTTAATGATTTTATATGTATGTTGTCGCAAAAATAAAAATAACCTATCTCTTTGAGGTATCAAAATTTATTTTAAATTTTAAATTAAATTTAAACTCACTAAAAAGTTATCTATACTAAAAAACACTACTCTATTCTTAAAATCGCAAATAAATTTTATAATTAACTTAATATTTCTTTTTATAAAAGTTTTACCATAATAGTTTTATATTTCTATTTAGCAAGGTGTAAAATGATTAATCTCATAATATTTATAATCTATCAACATTTATTTTCATAGCCCTAGTATAACTCCACAAACAACTCCAACTACAGGTTTTAAGCCAAATCTTATTTAGTTTTTTCTAATATAATTTTATAAATTTTTTAATATCCAATTCTATTCCTTATCTTTCATGATTTAGTATATTTTCCAATTCTATTTTTTAATAAAAATAATTATTAAAACTTTTTGTATTATTTCATCGTCTATTATATATACCCTAGGTTTTTTATAGATCTATTCTGTAAATTAAATTAATACATCACAAGGAGAATCAAAACAATGTTTAAAAAAATTAAGCAACTATTTATTTGTTTATTAAGTATTTCAATGATAATTATATTTTCATCATCCAATTCATACGCATCTTTATTGATTGGAGGCGATGAATTTGAAATAATTAGTGAGGATATGCTCCAAAAAGATCCCTCTGGATCTGATAGACCATACTTTTCTTTAGTTGAAGTTATGACAAAATTATCTGGAATTAAATCAGATGATAAAAAAGAAAATACATTCCAGTATATAATTTCAGCTAATAATAAAAAAGATATTATAACTTTTAATAAGAATACTTTTCAAATTAATGTAAATGGCAAATTGCTAAAAGATAAGTACTATGAAAAAGATAGTAAAATATATGCACCTTATAGTATTTTTGAAAAAATGAATACCTCTACTGTCATAGAATCTGGACTTATGGATAAACTTATCGTTAATTCGTCTGCCCCTAAGTATAATGATGTATCTGTTTATAACTTAGGTAAGGATAAGTATGTATTACCGGATAATGTATATAACATATTAGAGGAAGGAAATCCTTCAAAGTACATATCATACAATAATAATGGTTCTATTACTGTTCCCGAAGGAAAAAAATTGCCTTTAGTAATCTTTTTACATGGTTCATACCAAGGAGATGGACTATCAACATATTTTGATGTTGGTTTTTCAAGTAATATGAAATCACTAGCAAAAGAAAAATTTGTATCACTTGGTTTAAATTTAACACCAATATACTATTTAGACTCTTCAGATTCTGATAAGAGTTCACTAAATAATACACAAAAAGATTTATTTAGTAAAATATTAAAACAACATGTTAAGTCACTTTTAAATAGTGTTAATAATGGTGATAAAAGTACTTATGGCTTTGATATGAAGGATAAAATTGATTTTAACAATGTTATTCTTGTTGGACATTCAAGAGGTGGTCAAAACTTATTTTTAGCTAATAAAATATTAAAAGAAATGGGTCTTAATATTAAAGGAAATATTTCAATTGCACCAGCAAACTACTGGCAAGATTTTAATAACTATGATGATATTCCTACAGGAATTATATTACCACAACTTGATGGAGATGTTATTACATTAGACGGGCGTAATATATTTGATAAAATTCGTTTGCAAAAAAGAAGCAGTGACCTTCAACTACTATATTTATACTCTGCTAATCATAATAACTTTAACTCTACAATTTTTGGTGAGGATAATTCATTCGTTGACGCTAAAGGTAATACACTAAAAGAACCTATGTCAATTAAAGAACAGCAAAATTTCTCAAGTAAGTATATTGTAAACTTTGCTAAATCCTGTATTGAAAAAGGAAATCTATCAGGAATAGTACCTAGCGAAGATGGAACTTTATATAATCAAAAGGTATTAATGAGTTTTGTTAAAGGAAAAAGTAAAGTATTATTTGATGCAACTTCGGATTCTGACTCTAAAATGATTTCTGGAAGCTTTAAGAAAATTATAGCAAGCACAGATGATAAAAAAAATACTGCTGGAAATGTAAGATTGCCAGGGATTTCATATAATTATCCTCTGATATTACTTGAATTTAAAAATACAAGTGATAAAGTTGATTTTAAACTTCCAGAGTCTAATGATTTTACTAAGTTTGATACTATTTCTTTTGAAATCATGCAAGATTCAACAAACCCTATTAACAAAGGTAAAAATCAAATGCTAGATATAACTCTTACTGATAAAAATGGTAAATTCCATACTATTTCTACACTGAAAGATACCTATTCATTACAATATCAACCGGGTAAAATGACAAGTATAGCACTAAGAGATGAGTATGCTAAAACAATGTATTCAAATATTACACCACTTTCAACACTTATGATCCCTCTTAGTGAGTTTAATAATAAAGTAGATCTTTCAAAGATTTCTACAGTTGAGATATCACCATCTAAATCAACTGGGCGCGGTAGTTTTATACTACAAAGTATGTATTTATCTTCTATAAATAATAATTCACAAGCTAAATCGCTAAATTTAAATTCAATAATTATTTATGTTTTAGCCTTTGCTGTATCATTTATTGTTTTATTTATATTAACAAAGAAAATAATTAAACATAAGTCAAACTAACCTTTTGTGTAATAAAACAACAATAGCTATCACATAATAAGTTTAATTCCTTATGTGATAGCTTATTTTTTCACTTGGTAAATATTAAACTATAACACTCAAATACAGTATTAGTCGACTTTGAAATAATTTATTCTTTAATAAACTAAATCCCACAATTTAAAAAGGTTATTGGCAACTATACCAATAACCTTTAATAAATTTTAATTTTAGGTGTGATTTATTAAAATCATATTCATTATTATTCTATAAAATTATGTTTAAAATCCTTTGCTATTAAATTATTTTTCTTGATCATTTTTTAAGTTGAATTGATCAATAAGTTCTTTTAACATTTGAGCTTGACTTGATAACTCTTCACTTGAAGCAGCACTTTCTTCAGCAGTTGCTGAATTGGCTTGTACAACTGTAGATATTTGCTCTACACCAATATTTACATTATCAATATTCTGAGCTTGTTCATTACTTGCATCTGCTATTTCTTGTATAATTTTTGATGACTCTTGTGATCTATAAACAACTTCCTCAAGAGACTTTGCAGTTTCTGAAACAATTATTGTACCATTTTCTATTGCTATAAGTACCTTTTCAATTAAATCAGATGTATCTTTTGCACTTTGGGCAGATTTTGAGGCAAGATTTCTAACTTCATCAGCAACAACAGCAAATCCTTTACCAGCTTCACCAGCACGTGCTGCTTCTACTGCTGCATTAAGTGCTAAAATATTTGTCTGGAATGCTATACTATCAATATTTTTTATTATATCTCCGATTCTATTTGATGTATTGCTAATTTCATCCATTGCAGCAATCATTTCTTGCATTTGCTCTTTTCCTCTATCTATAGCAACACTTGATTTCATAGATATTTCTCTTGCTCTTATTGCATTTTCTGCATTTTGCTTTACATGTAATGCAACTTCATTTATAGTTGCTGAAAGTTCTTGAGTTGAACTTGCTTGTTCTGTAGCACCTTGTGAAAGTACTTGTGCACCTTCTGACAATTGATTTGAACCAATTGCAACTTGTTCTCCTGCTACATTTATTTGTATTAAAGTACTATTTAAACTATCTAAAATTTTATTTACAGCTACTAACATAGGTTCAAAATCATTAACAAATAAATCATTTAATTCATCATTATCTGCATTAACATCTAAATTACCATTACTAATTTCAGTTAATATATATGTTAGAGCATTTATCATTTTTCTAAAATCATCAACTATTTTTGTTGTAGCGTCTGCTACCATCCCTATCTCATTATCTTCATCTACAATTGCAGTTTCTGAATTCAAATCACCTTCAGCTAACAGTTTTAGTCTTTCACTGCATTCTTTTAATGGGTTACCGATTTTATTTGAAAGCTTCATTGCTACAATAAATGCTACAATTGTAAATACTATAGCTAATATTACTGTAATTATAATTGAAGTATACATATCTCCAAGGAAATCATCTTTATTTGTCGTTATCCCTATTCCCCAACCATCACTATGTTTTATTGGAGCATATCCTAGGACCTTACCTTTACCATCATAGTTTAAATTAAAGTATCCTGTTTCTCCTGAAATAACCTTTTTATCTGCCTCAGCAAAAGGTATTAAACTCTTATCTGTTTCTGCTTTTTTTATAGTATTTTGTCCCCCAATAAGGCTATCATCCTTAGCTGCAATTGTTGTTCCTTCTTTATCTAGAAGATAAGGATAACTATTTTCTCCTATTTGTATATTAGAAACAATGTCTTTTAAGAAATCTTTATTTACATTAAAAGTTACAACTCCTACTATTTTGCTACCTTGTACTCCATTTTCCCAAATAGGTGCTGCAACTAGCATTGTAGGTTTTCCTGTTGTTTTACTAATAATAGGACTGCTCATATATGATTTTCCTGACATAGCAATTTTAAAATATTCTCTATCAGAATAATCTTTACCACTAAAAGTATCTATCCCTTTTATATCTAAAATGTGACCTAGTGTTAATCCATATAGCTTTTCCTGTCTAGCTATAATATTTTGCTTTTCTTCTTTACTTACCTTTGGATCTGAAATCTCTTTAATAATCCCTGTTTGAATTGCTGCATTTTCAAGATTTATAATTTTTTGAGAAACAGTTTCAGAAGCTTGCTTAGTTGTTTCTACAATTGCCTTTGATAAAATATTATTAGAAGTCTTGTAATTTAGAAAGCTTGTAATTGCTCCTAATAATAAACAGCAAATAACTACAAAACAAGAAATAATTAATGTAAGCTTAGTTTTTATACTTTTACTTTTGTCATTACGTTTGTGCACTAACTTAAATTTCATTTTTATTTATCTCCCTTTATTATTTTACTTTCCTTATTGATTTTATTGGTGTTCCTAATAAATTTAACTATTAATCTCTTAATTATTTATTTATGCACTAGAGTACTCTCTTTATAAAAATTGATAAATTTTACCTTTTTATTTTATAAAACAAAAGAGTATTAACATAAATATATTAATACTCTTTTATAAAATAAATTTGTGTAACTGGCTAACTAAAAAAGTTCCTCCAGATTTGCATTTCTAAATCATCCTGATTTTTATAATTTCACAGTTAAATTTATAATATATATTAATATAATCGGACGTTATTATAAATAATTTAGAGATTATGTGCATTTTTATTAATATATATAAAAATATTCATAAATTATAAAATTTTCATACATATTTACATTCAAACTCTTTGATAATAGAACCTACAGTATAAATTTTTAATTAAATATAAGCGTAGAAACCTTAATCTTATAACTAAAATAACTTATATAAATCTAATTTTTTGTTATATAACTATCGTTTATTTTATTACTATTACTAAAAAATATATGATGAATCCTTAAGCTTATATAAATGTATTTCTTCACTGAATAATTTTATTTTTATTTTTTCCTCTTTATTTTAGGCATAAAAGACGACTTTCTATAGTTTATTTAATTTCACTATAGAAAGTCGTTTTTTAAATTAATATACAGATTTTTATTTTTTTAAATTCTGATACTCCTTAAGGTATTTGTTATACTTATTTGAAATTATAGTCTCATATATATGCCATGATGCTATTACACAGCCTACCATAAAAAAATACCACACCGTACATAATATAAAATTATCAATACTTCCCATTGGATTTGCACTATGATGGCTTAATGAGTTCATAGTTAAAATATAAAAAGCAGTAATAGTTGCTATTATCCTTGTTCCTTGAGATATATTTATAGGAATCATATCAGTAAAGCATATAATTATTGCTAAAGCAAAAAATGCTACATATACAATTACTTGCTTAAAAAATCCCATTGGAATAACATCAAATCCATTAATGTCTTTATAAATATATGCAAGTACTACAATAGCTCCTATAACTGAAAATGCAAATAATACTACATTCATCAATTCTTTTAATTTACTATCATAATTATTATTCAATCATATCACTCCCAACCAATTAATTTTCTAAAATCTTTTACATTTCGCCTTGATATTATAAGTTTCTCTTTATTTTCAAGTGTTACAAGTAAATTTCTATTTAACAATATATTTATATCTTTTATGTACATTACATTGACTATAGTGCTTTTGCTTGCCCTAAAAAAAGAAAATTCCTTAAATCTCTCTTCTATCTCATACAACCTTAATGAACATTCTAAAACTTTATCTTTTATATATACAAAAGTTCTTTTATCAACACTTTCTATGTAATAAATTTCCTCAGGTGTAATCATTATTTTCTTACAATCTAAAGATGCACATAGTTTCATGTTTATATTTTTTATAAACCCTTTTATCCTTTTTATTTCTTGGCTTTCTTCCCTACAATATATAACAACTTTATCTTCAATCAAATCTTCTTGTTTCTCAACTATAACATTCATTATTCATCTCCTATTTATTTCATAATAATTAAGTTTCAAGAATAAAACAATCATTCTTAACTATCTGGTCATATATTAATACCATACGGACAAAATACCATAGGAGTAAACTATGCTTTTTATTGTATTTTTAATCTATAAATAAAAAACACATTGACCATTACATCAATGTGTTTTGTTATTTCTAATTATAGATATGATTCATTAACATCATACCCACAGTTTTCCTATTTATTATTTGTTTAATTTATATATATTTAGTTAAGCATTAGCTTTCTCTTTTGTGTTATGAGCATTCCAAGTAAATGATAAGAATACTATCGCTAAGACTGAAGATATTATTAACATTATAAATCCTCCATCCCAATTAAATTTATCAACTACCATACCCATTGCAACCTCAGCTAAAACTTGTCCTCCCATATACCCAAATAAGCCTGTAAAGCCCGCTGCAGTTCCTGCTGCCTTTTTAGGTACAAGGTCTAGTGCACTTACTCCTATTAACATAACAGGTCCATAAATTAAAGCTCCTATTGATGCCAATGCACAATTTATAGCAAGTGGACTTGTACTTTTCCAATATACCATTGTTGCTATAGCTACTCCAACCATACATATTACACCCATTGGAGCACGTCTACCATGGAATATATGGTCACTAATCCATCCAACTATAATAGTTCCAGGTATAGCTGCATACTCAAATAACGCAAATGCTATAGAAGAATCTTTTGGGTTAAAGTTTCTAACTTCTTGAAGATATGTAGGAACCCAATTTATAACACCATATCTAACCAAATATACAAAAACGTTTGCAATAGCTATACACCATAACAATTTATTATTTAATACATACTTAAATAAAATTTCCTTAGCTGTAAGTTCTTCTTCAGCATCTATACCCTCAACCTCATACTCTGGGTAATCATTTTTAAATTCTTCAATTGGTGGTAATCCAACAGATTGTGGAGTATCTCTTGCAAATATAGTGTATACTACTCCACCTACAATCGCTATTATTGCTGGTAAATAGAAAGTACCTTTCCATGTTCCAAATAATGAAACTCCAATTAATGCAATTGTAGCTATAAATCCTCCCCCTATATTATGGGCAGTGTTCCAAATAGACATTTTTACACCACGTTCTCTATCTGAAAACCAATGAGTCATTATTCTACCACATGGAGGCCATCCCATTCCTTGAAACCATCCATTTAATAACATTAAAACAAACATAAAAGCAACATTAGTTGCATTTGGTAAAAATAAATTTACTACCCCAGACAATATAAGACCTATTGCTAAGAAATATCTTGGATTAGATCTATCTGATACATTTCCCATTACAAATTTACTAATACCATAGGATAACCCTAAAGCTGATGCAACAAGTCCTATTTCAACTTTTGTGAACCCTTGTTGTATAAGATATACCTTTGCTAAGGCAAAATTACTTCTTACAAAATAGTATAAAAGATATCCTACATAAATACTTATAAATATCTGAATACGATACCTTTTATAAGTTGGAGCTATCTCTTCTTCTGGTAACCTTTTAACAAATGGTGCTGGCTTTAAAAATTTTAACATTAAAGATCCTCCTTTTACGCTAAAAAAGAGCCAAGCTAAGCCTATATTAGTACTATTAACTAATGTTAAGGCTTGTGCTTGACTCCAATTCTCTAACGCACTTTATATTATATTTTCTCTAAATTTTTTATCTCTAATATAAAATTAGCATATGTTAACTTATTTTTCAACATTTTCCAACAAATAACTTGTTAACGTTTACCCTAAATTTATTTAATTATCAATATGAACTCTATAGTTATTCCTTTATTTTATATACTATTTAAGTAAATTTCACCTTAAATTAAAGTTTTTTACATTTATATTTAATATACAAAACTTAATTTTATGATATTTTAATTTTTAATTTAAGGTTATTTATATCTAACTTTTTTTAAGTACAGTAAGTACACAATAAATAAATCTAACTATAATAATATATTTTATCAAAATCCTCTTATAGTTTATTTAATATGGTGTACATGGTGGATATAATGCTTAAGCCTATGATTTTTCCATATTCTAATGTAGTTCATCAAAAATAAAATTAATGTACCTTGGTGTATTTTTAGTGTACTTTTTAAAATATATTCAAATAAAGTTTTATCGTAATATATAAAAGGTACAGCATTTACTGTACCTAAAATCAACTAATGGACAGTATGTACTTGTATGGTGGCGTGTTATAACCTCTTTTATTGCCAACCTTTTTATAATTAGCGCCATAACTTTCTAATGTAGCTCTTAGACCTTTACTGGATTTTAAGCGCAGTCTATTTGCTATTTCAGTAGACGACTTCCAATTCCACATAATTTTATCAGCATCCCAATCAAATTCCATATTAATGCCTAGTTCTAATTGATTCATAACTTTAAAATCAGCATTACTAGTATTTAACCTTTCTATTTGACTTTGGTTTAAATAGATACTTTCCATATTTTCTTCTTTTAAATACATTACTTCTGCCCATAATTTATTTATATCAATTTTATCTATCAAATCAAAATCTATCTTTTCAATTGGAATTACCCAATATCGTCTGTTTCCCGATTCATCTTTTAAAAATTCTTCATTATTCACTGTTGCGTAAAAAGATGTTTTTCTTGGATATTTAATAGGTACTAATCCATAAGGTCTTCTAAATTCATCTATTTGTTCCGTTATAAAAACTTTTAACTTTGCTAAATCTTTTTTAAGAGTTGAATCTAACTCACCTAGTTCACACACCCAATATTTTATACATTGATAAACTTTGTCCTTATCACTTGGGTCTAGTTCTAGTCCTGTTTTAACATACATAGGTATTAGTTTTTTTATTAACCTTGTTTTACCTATGCCTTGCTTTCCTTGTAATGTTAATATTCCTTCTATATTAGTATTTCCATCATTAAATGCAATGTTAGCTGTATTTAATAACCACTTTCTTATTAATAATCTTTTTAACTCTTGGTCATAATCTCTTCTAGTTATAAGTGCATCACATAACATTTGTATATATTTGCTTTCTCCATCAAATTCCATATAGCAATTTCTTAGATAATCTACTACTGGATTATATGAATTGTTGTATGCTATACGATGTATGAAAGATTGTATTGTATTTAGACTTAAGGAAAATCCATATTTATTGCAAAGTGAATGTATATCTACTAACTGACTTTCTATATTAGTTCCTTCTAGCCCAGTTATTTCAATATCTTTAACTATTTCGTTGTAAACTACATTTATATTATTGTGTTTTAACAGTACGTCTAAGTTATCCCATATTTTTTGAGGTCTATTTTTAGAATCTAAGTAAGGAAAATTTATATGATAGTTTTGATTACTTTCTTCATCTTGCTTACAGCTTAGTTCAAAAGCTTTGTCTAAGTTTTTTTCTTTTATAGCTTCTTTTACTTGATTATTGTAATATTCATTGATTTTGGTTTTGTTTACTGAATTTAATCTGATAGTTCTTTTTGTAGGTAAGGATAGTGGTCTGTTTAATATCTCGTATGCTTTTTTTAAAGCTTCTATAAAATTTATTTGTTCTACTCTTTTTATAAAATCAATTATATCTCCTCCTACTCCACATCCAAAACATTTGTAAAAAGCTCCATTTCCTTTGTCTGTTATTTGAAGGCTTGGTGATTTATCGTTGTGAAATGGACATTTCATTTTGTTTTTTATTAATTGACTTGGATAGTAGTAGTTTATTACTGTTTCTAAATCTCTAATATTTCTTATTTCCTCTATATATTGTTTATACATTTTATCCCCCCTGTTCTTCTATATTGTTATATCTTTTATTTCTATATCTAATTCTTTAGCTATTTTGTATATTGTTTCTATTCTTGGTGTTCCTGTTTGGTTTATTAGTCTTGATACTGTTGATTTTCCTAGGTTGCTTTTATTTGCTAGTTTAGTTATTGAGTAGCCTTTTTTTAGCATGTGTAATTTTATTAGTTTTGTGTTGGGTTTGTAGTTCATCATTTCCTCCTATTTTGTTTCGTTTTGTCTTATGAGGTCATGATAGCACTTTGGGATGTAAATTTTCAAATAAAGTATTTTAAAAAAATATTTGAAGAAATTATTTTACTAATTTTAAATTTAGATTGATAGTAAAATAAAAAAAGATATTAGTAATTACTAATATCTTTTTTTATTTAATGGTGGATATGAATCCAATGAATAATTTCTACGATTTTATTATTACTTCTTTCAACTATCTAAGTTCGCTAAATTATCTCTAACCATTTATAGCTTATCAACTACATTTTAATTTTTATTTGTAAATTTATCTTTATTTTTATTATTGTTACTTCTATTAGGTCTTCTTCTACCCCTACTATTCTTTTTATCTGATACAGTTATATCCTCTGCACTAGATACAAAACTGTGATTTTCTACAACTTTAATCTTTTTATTTATAAGTTTTTCTATAGCCTTATAAAGGTCTCTTTCTTCCATTGAACAAAATGCTGTTGCTCTACCACTTCTTCCCGCTCTCCCTGTTCTTCCAATTCTATGAACATAAGTCTCTGCAACTTCTGGTAAATCATAATTTATTACATATGGTAGATCATCAATATCAATTCCTCTTGCAGCTATATCAGTTGCTACCAGTACTCTAATGTGACCTTCTTTAAAGTCATTTAATGCTAGCTGTCTTGCATTTTGAGACTTATTCCCATGTATGGCAGCAGCATTTATTGATGATGATATTAGCTCTTTTGTTATTTTATTTGCTCCATGTTTTGTTCTTGAAAATACAAGTACAGATTCTTTTGGATTATTTTTTAATAACTCTATAAGTAAGTTTATCTTTTGCTTTTTACTTACAAAGTAGATATTTTGGTCAACCATCTCAGTTGTTGATGAAACTGGTGCAACCTCTACTCTAACTGGATTTTTAAATATTGAATCTGCTAATTTTGATATTTCTTTTGGCATAGTAGCTGAGAAGAATATATTTTGTCTAACCTTTGGAAAATAGTTCATTATTCTTTTTACATCATGTATCATACCCATATCTAACATACTATCAGCTTCATCTAAAACAAAGTGCTTAACATCATTTAATTTTAAGAATTTTTGATTGTATAAATCAATCATTCTACCTGGAGTTGCTATTAGTATATCTACCCCTTGTTTTAATGCTTTAGTTTGAGCATTTTGAGATACGCCTCCAAATATCACCAAACTTTTTATATTTGTATACCTTGCATAAGCTGCAAAGTTTTCTTCTATTTGTATTGCTAATTCTCTTGTGGGTGCTAGTATTACCGCTTTTATAGTTCTTTTTCCTTTTAGGGCTTTTTTATCATTATATATTTGTTGTATTATAGGTATTGCAAAAGATGCAGTTTTACCAGTACCTGTCTGCGCACATCCTAACAAGTCTCTACCTTCTAATAGTGGTGTTATTGACTTTGATTGTATTGGTGTTGGCTTTAAATGGCCCTCTTCTTTTAACGCCTTTTGTATTGGCTTAATTATGTCTAAATCTGTAAATAGCATTTATATCTCCTTTTTGTTTCCTTTTATATTAATCTAAATTGTTTACAAAATAAAAATAAACACTTCATATGCCATTTAATATCTAAACATAAAAAGTGCTTATCTTTTCTATTATACATCATATCCTTTAAAATAACGATATATATATATTTACCATTTACTACTTAATTTTTAATTATTTTAGTTTGTCTTCTCATTTTTTCTTCTATTATTTAATGTATTAAATTTTATATGATGAACTCTTTCTTCTTACTAGGATTCATTATTACATCTTCCATATATACCTTACCACTTGGAGTATATGCTATTACCCTAGGCTGATTAATATCCATGTATATCTCTTATTTATTACTCTAACTGATATTAACGCCTTTGTTTGTAGCTTTCCATATACATCTTTTAGTATTTATAGCTATCGTTTAATCGTCTATATTTTCATATTCTTTTTTTCTCTTTGGTTAATAATATCTAAATTAAATTTTTTGCCGTCTAGCGTATCCCCATTTATATGTATAGTTGAAACTAATGATTGAGTATCTAATATTACTGATTGAATATTTCTTTTAGTACTTTTAACTTTTTTATTTTTATATACTATAGTATTTCCAATATGTTTATTATAAATTTCATTATTTTAGATTTAGTATTTTTTGATATCATTTAAATGCAATTTTGTTATTTTATGTTGTGCCTATTTAAATCAATTTTAAGAAATAAAGATATAAATCATTTCAAACCTATTTAAAATAGATAATATAAAATCGTAATTATGTATAAAACTTCACTCCCTAAAAAGCCTATCTTAGTCCAATTTTAATATATTTTAATTTTATAATGTATAATTAAAATATATTAATTTTAAGGAGAGATTTTATGGAAAATACTAAAAACGATTCATTATTGTTACGTATAGTTTCAATGTTTATTTGCCTAAGTATAATTTTATACTATGTATTTAGTAACGACACTCAGATAGGTGGGTTTGGAAAAATTGCTATTTTATGTGCACCTTTAGGTATATCTATGAATATAATGGCGATTATATGTAATATATGTTCTAAAAAGAATATATCTAAATCAGTATTAGCTACTCTAAATACAGTTATATTTTTTGCAACAGGATTTATCACAGGTATATTTTTAATCTAAAGTTTAAATCAGTATAGTTTTCGTATAATCTAAAAAAGAAGCTCAAATAGTTTAACTATCTAAGCTTCTTAAAAATCTAGAATTTTACACTTTGCTAAATATAATATATTAAGATTCACTTGTCCGGTAAGTATAAATAATTGTACCTAATCTCTTACTCTATCTTATTTAATTGATAAGAGTTTATAGAGTAGTCCATAAAAACAACACTCTTATATGCAGTCTCGTTTCACGAAACCTTAACGTGATGATATTCCATTAAGGTTTCCGTAATGTATCTTATTTCTTAAAATAGATTTTTCCGTTTTCTAAGATATTAATTTCGTACAATTAACCAGCTTAAAATTAAGTTGGTTAATTTCATATTTCTATATAACTAAAAATAATTAAATTCATATAATAATAGTGTTGTTACTTATAATAATAATTTTTAGATAAAGTACTATTATAGGTGTACATATTATGATTATGGGTGCACCCTTTTTGTGTAAACGCTCCAAATAATACAGAATGTTTTATTTAAATAATATAGTGATTCTAATGATTATATTTACTAATTTAACCCTAGTTGTCTGTTTATAAACTTACCTTTTTGGCTTTATAACCCTTGTTTGTTTTGTAATAACATATATAGTTTTGTACGAAAATCATCTACCCAAAATTTTACCGACAACTCTTGAGATGTTAGAGTATTTACTCCTAAATAGTTAGGAGTATGTATTTAGTAATAACCGTTTTAACTATAAAAAATAAATTAGAAATATTATTTACTTTATTAAATATAATTAATATATTAAAAGATTTATTAAGATAAAAAGAACTCTTGATCGAGTTCTTTTTTATTTTCTACTGCCAATGACGTGTATATTTGCCAGTAGCTACATTTCTTCTTATTACTAAAGATTTTCCAATACGTTTTGTATAATTACTATTTGAATAATAGAATATTCTCCACTCTTGGTCTTTTATGTATCCATTACTATATCTAACATAATAATCCCCTTTAATATATACACGCTGTAATCGCGAACCAATAATAGTCCCAGCTATTGTAGATAGTGCCCCCGTTGCTATAGGAAAATATTTTGCTGTGGCTGCGGCAAGAGCTCCAGTCACACCTGCCATAGTAAGGGTTGTTAAATAAACATTTTCTTTATGAGAATATTTATATTGCCATCCATTATAACCTCCAGGATTTACTACAGAATAAAGTTGAGGTTTTTCAGAGTTTATAGTATTATCAAAAATTCTATTTGTTTCATTAAATTGCATGTCATAATCACTATTATAATCTGCAAAAATATTATTATTTAAAGCTCCTGTGAAAAATATCGTACCTGAAAGCAATATACTCATAAATCTTTTTATCATACTATTACACCCCTTTAATATTAATTTTTTTAGTATAAATAAAACTCACAAGCTATTAATGCTAACAACACTATTATAACTTCTATAGTGTAACGATTTCTTATCACTCCTTTGTCAATATAGGTATTAGATATTAAATAAATACCACTTAGAATAGAAATTGATGCGACAATTCTGATTGCAAATGATTCTGATATAACTGAAAATAAGTAAAGTAATGTAAATGTAAAGCAAGATATTAAGTTTATTTTCCTTACAATTGAAACACCTTTTTTAGCTTCCATACTTCCTCCTTTTTCAGAATTTTATATATTTTCAGTTTACATTATAAATATATAAATTTAAATATTTTACAGAAAATGTAATTTTTTTGTAATATTTTTTTAAATAATGTCATAAAGTAGAATTAATAAGTAGATATTAATCGTATTAGCACTTGTACTAATGAATCATGTTTTGCTATCCTTTTTAAATTATCATTTTGTTTTTATTAATTGACTTGGATAATAGTAGTTTATTGCTGTTTCTAAATCTCTAATATTTCTTATTTCCTTTATATATTGTTTATACATTTTATATCTCATATCCTATTATAAGATTATATCTTTTATTCCTATATCTAAGGCTTTAGCTATTTTGTATATTATTTCGATTCTTAGTGCTCCTATTTGCTTTATTAGTCTTGATGCTGTTGATTTTCCTAGATTACTTTTCTTTGCTAGTTTAGTTATTGAATAGCCTTTTTAGCATGTGTAATTTTATTAGGTTTGTGTTATGTTTGTAGTTCATAATTTCCCCCTATTTTGTTTCGTTTTGTCTTATGAAGTCATGATAGCACTTTGGGATGTAACTTATCAAATAAAATATTCTATAAAAATATTTTGAAAAATTATTTTTATAATTCTAAATTTAGATTAAAAGTAAAATAAAAAAGATATTAGTAATTACTAATATCTTTTAGGTCATTCAATGGTGGAGACGAGGGGAGTATATTAACTATATTTTATCAAATATTATTATTTATCAAGTATTAGTGTATAACTAATTATTCTCATTATTAATTTCTGTATTAATTTATACTTTATTAGATATTCTTTTTTCTATTGTGTGCATGTTGTGTGTATATGTTAATTTATAAATCTAATCTTTATTTAAAATATTCTATAATTACCATTCCAATTAACATTTCACTTTTACTCAATACCAGGTTTATATAGTTAATCTTTTTATATACTAACTTTATACTATTTCATTAAAACTTAACTCTTTAATAGTATATTTATTTATATATCGTCCATATTAAACTTTATAATTATTAAAATTAAAAAAGTGTATAAATTCCGCATTTATACACTTATCTTTATTTTTAATAATATAGCTTTATATTAGCTACTTATACTATTAAATCTATTACTTGATAATTATGAGTCTATATTATCTATTATCTTATTAAAACATCAAATTCAATAATAGGAAACTTTTTATTGAGTATATCCTGTATATCATATTTTATATCTAATTTATTTACTTTCAATAGCGATACATTTATAACAACTTTACAAAATATGCAATTTTCGTATTTATCAAAGAATATATTAATATTATTACTATGTAAATTTATATTATGTAATCTAAAATATTTCATTACTTCTTCTGTAACTTGTATTGCGTATTTATTATGCATTTTATTTCTATTTATTGTTTTTATATAATCTATCATTATGGCAATAATCGATATTAGTATAGGTGTTGAAGTTATAATATAAACTATCGGTTTATTTTTAAGTAATACATTTATTATTAAATTTATTACTACAAAGAAGATTGGAAATATATATAATAATAATAATCTAGTATATACATTGTAATTAAATAAACTTAATTTATCTCTCTTATTAAAATATACAGTTATATATATCATCACTAGAATTATACATATATCTATAATAGAAATTAAAATATTATGCATATTCTTCCTCCCCTCTTTGTATTAATTTATTTTAAGTTGATCTCGCAGACTCTTAACACTGTATCTCTATCATCCTTAATTTTAATTAAAATAAATATATTATTACTTATATCATGATTCTTGCTTAATGATCTAATTTCCTCTGATTTTATAGAAAATTTATACTTTTCATCTTCAATTTTATAATCAATTTTCTTAATTTCATTATACCCAACTGTATCTGATTCTATAGCAACTGATATTAATATATCTTCACCACTATATTTCTTACTTTTATCTTTAAATACTGAGAATTCAAATTTATTATCTGTATCTTCATCTAACTTAATATATTCTATTAAGTTACTAAACATTACTTCAAAATTTCTCATTTTATCTATTTCTACTTCAATAAAATTATTTTTAAATATTAATTTATCTGCATCTGTTATTCTAGATTTTTCAATATTTTTGTAATTAATAATTTTATTTCCACTTATAAATTTATATCTATTCATATTACTTACATTTATACCCAGAGACGCTAAAAACATTTTGCAATCATCTACACTGGCATTAGATCTAAGTATTAAATTTAGTAAATTCTCATTAATCTTAAATGGTTCACTTCTAGTTTTACCTAGTGTATCTTCTACTTCTAGATATATAGTTCTTATTTTATTTCTATTTTCCACATAACCGTCTACTACTACTTCACCATCTTCAAATACAAATTTACATACAGGATCTTTAAGTTGTAATTTACTTAACCCTTCATGTTCTTCAAACTCTGTAGATAATGTATATGAATCTGGATTTGCATTTATAATTATCTTAGGTATTCTTTTTATAGAATCTTGTATATAGTATATTGATTGTTCACTAACCTCTTCTACGTTATCATATATATCTGTCGAATAAATTTTAATCTTATTCATACCATCTTTAAGATTTAATGTACTAATAGATTTTTCTATAAGTACATTATTACTGTTATTTATAGAATAAAAAGTTCCCTCTGTAGGATAACTACCCTTATTTACATCTTTAATATGTAAGTATACATCTCCACTAGCCAAGTATACATTAGACTTAATTTTATTTATTTGTTTTCCCTTAAATTCATATATCGTTTTAGGCAATACAGCATCTGCTATTTCTTCACCTATCGTCACAGATTGTATTTTATCTACTACATTATCTTCACATTTAATTAATTCAACATTATACTCATCTTCATTATTATCTATAGTTATATCAGCGTTTTTGAAATTATCCATATTAAAAGTTCTAAATCTAGTACTTTTTGCTAATCCCTTATTTGTATACTTATTTACTGAAATAGACACTGCCCCCTCATCATAAGCTGCTACACAAAGTTTATTAATTTCTTTCTTTTCATCTATTATAAAGTATACATCTCCATCTATATAGTCTACATTTTTTCTACCATATAATAATAATTCTAATAAACTTTCATCTTGTATTTCTCCTAAATCTCCATATATAGTTTCCCCATCTTCATCAGTCATAGATACACTAACTGGACAAGCTATTTTAACAACATTAATTTCAAAATCATAATTTAATACTTCTTCCTTACTAGGTATATTCAGTTCTTCTTTAATATCTTCAAATGATTTATTATCCTTTAAAATCCTACTTAATATAGTAAATACATTTTTATCTGATGGTATAGCTGAATGTGCTGTCTTGACAAAATATTTATACATGGTATCTGACATAGCACTATCTAATGGAACTGTACCATCTCCATTACCATGAACCCCATTGGCTTTTGATCCTTTATCATATATACCTGATAAAGTTCCCTTATCATAGCCTATAATCTCATGATGCTCTACCCAATTAGGTAAGTCTTTATCCATATATTGATAAAATTCATCTAATACTTCTTGATGACTTAACCCATTACTTTCAAGAATTGGTATATAGTGTTCTTTATATATATCATCCCAACTTTTACCATTAAGATATCCTCTACCAAAACTTTTTTTATGTTCTTCTACATATTGATAATTCGGTAGCAATTGGTATACACTTTGATATTTTCCAATTAAAGGTTTTACCCTTTCTCTGATACCATTAATACCAGCGCCAAACTTTAACTTAGCGTATGCTTCTGCCGATCCTTTCCATGGTGTTCCCATAGTTATTAACTTAGATACTTTTCTAGATAAATCAGGATATTTATTAGAAGTTAAAAATAACTTAGACACTATACCACCCATGCTATGAGCGACTAATATTACCTCATCTGCATTTGGATCTATCTTTTGAGCTAATTCATCTATCTGATTTATATTATTTTTTCTCCAATCATAAGGAAATACAGTTATATTAGCATTTATGTCTAATTTAGTTAAATAATCAATTAAATCTTGATAATATTTTTTATAACATTTTGTAGTCTCTATATTAGAATTCTCTAAGTCTCCTAGATATTCTATTACCTTTATTATATTTGTTAACTTCCAAATTATACTATCATATGGTGGCCATAATTTATATGAACCATATTTTAACTCACTTCCCATTATTCCTGGTATTATAATAATTTGTTTACTCAAAACTATTTCCCCTCCTATAAATGTTTGCGGTAATATCCATAATTATATCATAAATAAACCCATATTTTAGCATAAAAACAAATCATTATTATGTATATGACAATAAATTAGATTTATATGTACTTATTTATTCAGATTATAAGATTTATTTAACTATCTGTTATATTTTTATCTTCTATACTTAGTTGTAAGCTTTTTGAAAAATGATTATATCAATCATGATAGAGTTACTATTTGATAGTATTATCTTCATTACTTCTCTAGGATGTAATAATGATGAATTTAATATACCTAAACTTGCTACTGAAATATTTACTGGCTCATTCTTAGTATTAAAGTATACTACTAAAAAATTTTTACTATCTATAAAAAATAAGGCTATAGATAATAAATAGCTATAGCCTTTAACTCATTTAATTAATTTGTTTTATATTTAAATATATCATTTAATTTATCTACTGCTTCTATTTTTATATCTTCCATTACATGAGTATATATATCCATAGTAATACTTATATCATAATGTCCCATTAATACTTGTACTGTTTTAGGCGGTACTTTAGCTTCAAATAATCTGGTAGCATATGTATGTCTTAAAGCATGAAATTTAATTGGTTCTATACCTATACTCTTTAATATAGTCTTTAGGTTTCTACCTGGTCTTTTATCATCAATAGGATTTCCTAATTCATCTGCAAATACATAGTTTTTATTATTATAAATTTCTCCTACATATAACTTATGTTTACTTTGTTCTTTCTTATATAATTTAAGCTTTGCTATTATATCTTTAGGTATAGGAACAGTTCTATTACTATTTTTTGTTTTAGGATCTTGCTCTATTAATTTAGATACTCGTGTCCCATCTTTTGATATTTGAGTAACTCTCTGTATTGTTCTGTTTACAGTTAAATTGCCAACTTCAAAATCAATATCTGTCCATTTAAGTGCTAAAAGTTCTCCTAGCCTAATCCCTGTACTAAGTGCTATTAAAAATATCATTTCTAATTTATGCCCTTCTATAGCCTCTATAAATTTTCTTTGTTCCTCCATACTTAATACTTTAATTTCTTTAGTTTTATTATCTTTGGGAATAGTCACCATCTTACAGTAATTCTTTTGTATATATTCTTGCTTTTCAGCTTGTGCAAGGCATGGCTTTAATCTAGTATTCAACCCTTTAATTGTTGAAATTGGCTTTGTTTCTTGAAGCTTATTATAATACCTCTGTAAATGAGTAGCTCTTAAATCTTTCAATCTTAACAAACCTATATCACTACCTTTTATATAGTTTCTATATATACCCTCATATTTTTCAAATGATTTAGGCTTCAAATCCTTTATTCTATATTCAAATAACCAAATATAATACCATTCTTCTAGTGTTATCTTGTCATCTTTAGCTATTGTACCTGATAGAATATCATTCTTATATTTCTCTAGTTTTTGTCTTACTTCTTGTTGAGTTTTTCCAGTAAACTCTTTACGTTTAAGCTTGCCTTCTTTATCTCTTCCTATAGTTATAGATGCTCTCCATCCTTTTTGTACTCCATTTCTTATATTTTTAACTATAGTTCCTTCTCCATTTGCTCTTTTTTTTGCCATAAATTTCTCACTCCTTTAAAATCTTTTCTATTGATTTATTACATACAAATAAAAGTATTTAACCTAAAATGTAGTGAATATTCTAAGTATAAATACTTTTATTTGAATTATAAATTTGTCAATATTAATTGTATTTTAATTAATGAATTATTATATATCTGTTAAAATGATCTACCTATTTGACTGCATAACCACTCCTCTATTTTTGAACGTATTATAACTATTTTCCTTCCGCATTTAATCATTGGAAATCCTTCTGAATGCACAATTTGATATCCTTTGTTATATCCAATTCCATATTCATTACAAAACTCTTTTACTGTTATTAATTTTGAATTTTTATTTTCCATCTTATTTCCCCCTTATTTCATCTATATAATATATATTTATTTTTCATATTTTTTACATCATTGAATCAATAGCTTTCCGTTTTAACCATTCGGTTGAATGTGAATAAATATCTAGAGTAGTAACTGAACTACTATGACCTAGTATTTCACTAACAACCTTTGGAGATATCCCTTTATTTAATGCATTAGTTGCAAATGTATGTCTAGTTGTATGGAATGTAATATTTCTAACTTGAGCCTCTTTCAACACTTTTTTAAAGTAATTTGTTAATACACTTGGTTTTGTAAACTCTTTCCCCTTAACCGAAACTACAAAGTAATTTCCAATTTTATTGCCATATTTATTTTTTTGAATATTATATTCATTTTTTAAATATCTAAATATATTATCATTCATAGGTATTTTTCTTTTAGATTTTTTAGTCTTTGGTGTAGATAATACATACTCTACTTTATTTTTTCCATTCTCTTGTAACACATTATTTCTATCAAGATTATTTCTTATATATATCTCTCTTCTATCAAAGTTTATATCTTTCCACCTTAATGCTAGTATTTCACCTAACCTAATTCCTAAATCTAATGCTAGTAAAATACCTATATCAAGAGTTTCCCCTTTTAATGCCTCTATGACACTTTTTTGCTCTTCTATAGTCATTACGTCTTTTACTTTAATATTTCCTTTTGGTATACTTACATAATCACTTGGATTATATTTTAATAACCCTTCTACTACAGCCTTATCTAATGATTTATGAATCATACTATATATATTTCTCAATGTTTTTTCACTTACTCTACTTTTAACGTCTACATCCAATAACTTATGATTACAGAATTCATTAAACATTCCTGCTGTTAACTCTTCTAATACAATATCTTTAAAAAATGGTTCTATATGTTTATTTATATAAATCTTATAATTATTAATTGTTCCATTTTTTAATGTCCCTTTACTAATTTCATCTATCCATAAATTTAACCATTTACAAAAGGTTAAATCTTTATTTTTTAATGCATTAATCATATGAACTCCTCCTATTGATTTTTATATTGTCACTATTCAGTTAGTAAAATTGATTCTATAAATTCTTCCCATTTGCATTGTTCCATATAATCTCTGTAATAGTTTTCAATATAATTTTCATAAATATTTTTACTGTATATCATTTTTTCCTCTTGTTTGTACACCATATTTTTATTTTCATTTTTTTTGTTAATAGTTATAAATAAATCTCTCATATCACAGTCTCCTTTTTTCCATGGAACATTAAACACATCTTAAAACATTGATTTTTCAACATTCATTCGATATATGTTCCTGTTCCATATATGCTATTTTTTTATAGTTATTCCCTTATATCCTCTATTATTTTTACCATTCATTCTAAATCTTGTGTTCTCTATATATGGAACATTACTTAAAAATGATAAAAACTTTTTACTGCTATAAGTTTCTATACAATTATCATCACAGAAATTTATGTATTCAGTATAAATATCTTTTGAATAAATTTTATACTCTTCTCCTAATATACATCTTTCGTTTATAAACTCATTTATATGATTTTGTTCATTTCTATATAATTTAATAAACGCTTGAGAATCATCAACTTTTTGAAATTCAAAGTTTCTCTTTACTAGTTTTTTTAACTCATATATAGCTAGTGTAAATATACTGTCTATTTCTGATATTAAAAGTTCTTCTAAATTATAATTTCTTTTTTCCTCTGGTGTAGTAGTATTGAATAATAAAATGGTTAATCTATCTACAAATGCATCTCCGACCTCCATATCTCTTAGTTCGGGCATATAATTTCCACAAAATAATAGTTTTATTCTACACTTAAATGAAAATGGGGACTGTCCTTTATATTCACCAGTAATATAATCCCCTCCAACTATAGATTTAAAAACATCTAAATTATTTAGTTTAGAAGCATTAATTTCTGCATTTATATTTATTTTATGATTACTAAATTCAGCTATAGAAAATCTATCTCCTAACTTATGCAAAGATATATTACTTACTTCTTTTTCACCTATAAGTTTTGCTATTAATTTAGATAGTAAACTTTTACCAGAATGGGGTTTTCCTAAAAAAATAAATGCTTTTTTTGCCTCATTATAATTTGATATTAAATATCCTATTATTTCTAATAGTAATTTTCTTTTTCTCTTGTTATTTTCTAGTGATGTTTCTACAAACTTTTCAAAGTTATATGTATCGATTTTATTTTTATCTAATATAAAATTGGCTCTTATACAATATGTAAATAGATATTCTTTTTTATGATTTAATAATTCACCACTTTCTAGATCTATAACCCCATTTTGACAATTTATCAGTTTCTTATCACTATTAACCTCATCATTCTCAACTTGTATATTAGGTTCGTCTTTTAACTTCTTAATTATATCTGTAATTATATTAGGTCTTATTTTTGATCTTATTGAATCATGTATAAATTTATTAATTTCTCTACCTTCATTATTCATCTCAATATGTTCAAAATATCCAAATTTAGAATTATAAATATATATACTCCCGTTTATAATTCTTATCTTATTTTGGGTAATTATAAATTCATAAATTTGTTGCAAGGATATTTTTTTATTTTCTGTATAAAATTGCTCTTGTACTACTTCTTTTTTTTCATCATATACTTCTTTTGAATTCCTTTTCTTAATTTTAACGTTGAACCTATTTTCTATATTTTTATCTGTTATATGCTTTAGGTCATTATTAAATTCTACAATTTCTCCATTTTTAATTAACCTTACTGTTAGTTTATTTTCCAATTACATCGCTCCTTATTTTATATATTTTTATTGCTTGTTATATTTTGATTATATTTTCTTATTATCAAAAAATCTAAAAAAGATAGGATCATTAGTTAATCCTATCTTTTTCATAAAAATAGGACTAGAATAATATTCTAGTCCTATTTTATTTACTATAGATTATTTATTTCATCTATTAATTTTGGAATTATCATCTCTTCTACTGCCCTTGTTAAATGATCTTTTATCTTTGAAATTTCTTCTTCTTTATTTCTAAGTGTATCATAATATTTGCTTATTAATTTTTCTATTTGCTTTTCCTTCTTTTTATCTCTTCCATCAAATTCTTCCCACAATTTTGTGGCATATAGTTCTAAATCTCTATTAAATGTAGGATCTATATCGATAGTTCCATTCTTAACTGATTGTATATAACTATTTAATTTTATACCTTTTTTTAAATATTTACTCATCATTATACCCAGTTCTCTTGGTTCTATAAAACCTACAGCATCATCAATAATGCGTTCTCTATATTCTATAGGATCTTTACTTATACTTTTCATAATAGATTTCATTATTTCTTTATAAAAGTTAACTTTTATCATTTTACCATTTTTTGTTTCATCCATGGATTTTAATTTTCTTTTAAAATTTAAAAGTTCATCTTCTAATCCCATTATTATTTTTTCATCTCTTTTACTACCATTTTCATCTATATAATTTATCCATTCAAGAATCTGGCATCTTTTAATTTTATTTTTATCTATATTTCCATAATCCCCTTCATATCCTATAAATTCTAAGAATTCTTTTAATCCATATTTTTTTATTTTGTCATTAAAATTTTTTGCTAAATTTAAATTCCTATAATATTCTTCTCTTAGGATACTATCTATTATGTATGATTTATTAATTTCACTATTAAAGTTGCCATCTCTTCCAATATTTAAAAGGATTGATTTATCTCCATTTTTAAATTCTTCTGCTATATCTGATATTTGATTACTATACATTTCCATATCTATAGAATGTATGGCAAAGTTTCTTATCCATGAATCTAATGCATTTATTAACTCTATATATTCATTTCCTGCTGAAACACTACTTTGAGATATTAATAATGATAATAGTATAGAAAATCTATCTAATATAAGTGGCATAACTTCATTAAGTATATAATTAAATTCATATGTAGTATTATTCTTTAAATTCATTTTAATATCTATTGGAAGATTTTCTATATCCTTTATTATTAATTCATTATATTTAAGTATTTTATCTAAATCTATCCCTCTACCATCTTCTAAAATTAATTTTTTTTCTTTTTTCTTTATATCATCTCTACAATTTTTAAGTCTTTCTTTTTTACTTTTTCTATCCTCTACTTTAGCTAATCTTCCATCCCTATAAGGATTTTCCGTAATATTTCCTAGCATTACTTTAATCAGTGGAGCTGTTAAATATGGTATATTATACTGTCCCCCGATCCCAAAGCCTTTCAATTCTTCCCTATCTAAATTATAGTAATCTTCATATTTATCTATATGATTTTTAAAGTATCCTTCATTATGTTTTAATAAACATTCAAACTCTTCCTTTGTATAATTTACTTTTTTTATATCCCCTCTAATATACTTCCCTTTTTTTGCCTTTGTCATTATATCACCCTTTTTCTAGTTAAATAATTATACTATCCTGACAAAATATACTTAATCAGGATAATTTTTTATATTATGTATTACTGTATATACCTTTTTAACTTTAATTATTTCAATCATAACAAAAAAATAATTCTTATTGAGAAAATTTTCTATCATGCCTTCTATGACTATGTTCTTAATTCACTATATTTTTTAATTTCATTAAATTTATATCTTCATTATACTATAAAAAAATAAGTAATCTAATTTAGATTACTTATTTTTATGATCCTTTTAAAAAAGTTTACAGTGCATCTGTAACTACTTATATAATATATAACTTAATTATTTTATTTTTATACGAATAAAGAATATAAGATACTATAAACATAAAAATATTTTTATGTTTATAGTATCTTAATTTACATTTATCATTATTTAACCAAGTCTTTAAAAAACTGCTCTGCTTGATCTTTTTCTAATTTTATACTATCAGATGCATTATGCTTAGTGTATAAAGTGTCAATAAGCATAATTACTCCTCCTGTATCAGAGTTCTCAATTTGTTTAGAATCAAATGGACTACAACTAAAAGTAAACTTATATACATTTTTGTCTTTATCTTCAATAATTATATCTGATACAAAACTATTATCACTGATATTATAATCTCTAACTGTCCAATTAGCTATCTTATATTTAGATGATAATAATTCATATAGCGTTATATTTTCACATTCATTTAAGTGAGCTTTTTTTATTGCATTTAATCTATCTTTATCTGTATTAAAAAATACTTTAGGTAAAGACCCAGTCACCCAGTAACTAATATTATATATTCTTTCTTGTTCCTTTTCAGCATTTTTTATTGGATTATCGAAACTTTGAAATAAACTCCATAAAAAATCACTAAACTCCTTTTGATCCAATTGGTAATAATCAGAATACATTGCATAATATTCTACATTCCCATTTTCCATATTGGGAATAAAATCTATAGATATATTTGATACTCTTCCGTCCATACGAGTTTCTCCTGAAAAAGTAACTATATTTTTTTTAGAATCATACTCCCATTTAGGATATTTTACCCCATTATCAAGTGCATATCCTAATGTTATTGATTTGTTCCTATCATCTACAGAGTTCTTAACTACATCGATAGCAGTTTCTTCATCAGTTTTTCCAATGTTAGTTTTTTCTGATACATTTTCTTGGTTATTAACATCGTTATTTTCTAAACTATTGAATATTCCAAAAATAACTATAATAATTATTATAGGAGTAAAAATTTTATATAAAACTTTTATTTCCCATTTCAATCTTTCTTTTAATCCATGTAAATATCTTTTCATAAATCCCCCTTGTTTATTAACTATTTTTTATTTTTCATTATATTTGTTATCCATTTCATAGAGTACCCAAGTTCTTTAGATAGTTGTTTTACATTTTTTTTATCTTTATTTTCATTTATATACCAGTCAATATATTCTTTAGAATATAATTTCATAGGAAATGTAACCTGTTGTCCTTTATAATTTTCATGTATCTTTTTTACAGTATCCTCACCTAAAATTGCTATCATTTCTCCATAAATACCTTTATATTTATTACTTTTTTGGATCAAAATTTTCCCTCCTTATTTGTATCATACTAATTAATATAATAACTAGTTGTCATGGAAGTTTCACACTCCTTAATTCCTTGTAAAATTCCATGTTTACAATTACTCAATTTTCACATAAAAAAAGAAGCTAATCTCTATTTGATATAACTTCTACTTAAATAAGTTAAATTTAAATTTTATCCTATATATTCATATACTCCATTATTAGTAACCAAAAATCTTCCACTCATTTCTAAATCACGTCCATATGATCCATAATCTATATACGCTCGTATAGAATCTGATATTTCTCCTAAAATTTCACACTCATCAATGAAATAGTATGCAACATCAGTCATATCATTACATGTTGGGTAACAAATAATATCATCTTTATTTTCATATAATTCTTCAAAACTTGAAAAAAATGTATTTTGAATATCAACTATTGATTCTTCCATTCCAATAGATTTTAGCTCTTCTGCCATATTAGATAATCGATTAATATCTTCTATAGATGAATATTCATTAATATCAAATGGCAGCTCCCAGTCATGTATAGCATATTCTTCATATTCATCATTTAAGTTTATACGAGCCTTAACATCTTCCCAATCAATTGGTGGTACAAACCAATCTCCAATAAGTTCTCCTTCGTTATATTTACCTAGGTTTGTAATATATACACGCATTTCTTTCATAACTTAAAATCAACTCCTTTATAAAAATAAAAAAATTACCTATATAGGTAATTTTCTTTTCATTTTTATAATATATATTTATATTTATTTTTAATTACATAGTTTAAATATACTCATTTTTATACTATAGATTTTATAGTTGTGTGCTAATTGTGTGCAAATAAAAAGATATTGTAAATAGTAAAAACACAATCCTACTATTCCCAATATCTTCATTGTTTAAATTATATAATTGGTGGAGACGAGGGGAGTCGAACCCCTGTCCGCAAGTCTTTTCCTCGCTGCATCTACGTGTGTAGCCAGTTGATTTAAATCTCGTCGCACACATCGCCCAGTGGCAAGCTATGTGTTTGACCAGTCCCAATTATTCCACTTCCAGTCGAGACACCCAGAAAGTAGTTCCCTGCATAGATGACGTCCAGGCCCAGCCGGCAGGAGGGCTTAGGCGGGACGAGCAGTCATTATGCTGCTAAAGCGTAATTATCGTTTGCGTTTATTTTAAGTTCCCCAGTTTTTACGTGACCCAGAATAACACGACACGCAGCCTCAAGTTCCAAACCCACGTCGAAACCATTACGCCCCCGTGGTAGTTTATAGTCTTTGAGACTTTTCGCAAACTTTTTTCACCATCAATATTAAGTTGTTATATATATAATAAAACTTTTAAAAACTAAAAGCAATACTATCTAGTTGGAATATTATCTAGTATCTACCAGATAACTCTCTTTCGATACGTCTATTAGCATCTTTCTTAGCTAAATCTTGACGTTTGTCATATAATTTCTTACCTTTTGCTAAAGCAAGCTCTACCTTAACCTTACCTTTTTTAAGATAAACACTTAAAGGAATTAAAGCATAACCTTTAATAGTAGTAGCCCCTATAAGCTTTCTAATTTCATGCTTATGAAGTAATAACTTTCTCACTCTAAGAGGATCAACATTAAATCTATTACCTTGTTCGTATGGGCTTATATGAACTTGTTTTAAAAATACCTCTGAATTATCAACAGAAGCGTATCCATCTGCTAAGTTAAGCTTACCTTGTCTAATAGACTTAACTTCAGTACCCTTTAATTCGATACCGCATTCATAAGTTTCTTCTATAAAATACTCATGTCTAGCTTTTCTATTAGTAGCTAAAACCTTAACACCTGCCATACAAATCACCTCTTATCCTTCATTACTTATTTACACCCTTAAAATATACCATATATACCCATGGTAGTCAATACTTACAAAACCTCAGCAAATCAAAGTATAAACTAGATTTAATAATATTATATGTAATAAAATAATATATATTACATATAATCAATATTTATCATCTTATAATAATTAATACCCAAATAAAATCTTTAACAACACATAAATTAAATATTATTTTAAAATAACGTTAAATTTTAATATCTATTATTTATTTTTTGTATTCTCTTTTACCCAAAAGTTAGATTACAAAAAGCGAGGGTTTGAGTAGTTGTTGACGAAGCACTTAAAGACCGATCTTTTTAGGTCTTTGTGTGAAGGAAACAACTACTCAAACCCCGCCAGCAAAAAAACTAGCTTACTCTTTTATATCTTCTTCAATTTTACCTAATAAAGCAAAGTCAATTTCTTTAAAGTCAACATTAACTTTATCAACTCTAATTCTAACAACATCACCTATTCTAAACATCTTCTTAGTTCTTTCACCTAAAATAGTGAAACTATTCTCATCAAAGATATAATAATCATCATTCATATCAGCAAGTCTAACTAAACCTTCAACAGTATTATCAAGTTCTATAAACATACCAAAAGAAGTTACACTAGAAACAATACCGATAAATTCTTCTCCAACTTTATCTTCCATATATATAGCTTTGTAAATATCCTTAACATCTCTTTCAGCAAGTTCAGCTTCTCTTTCTCTTTCTGAAGATTGAGTTGAAGCATAATCAACTATTTGAGCTAATTGATCTTGTCTTTTTTGACTTATCTTTCCGTTTAAGAATTCTTTTATAATTCTATGGATTTGTAAGTCTGGATATCTTCTTATTGGAGAAGTGAAGTGAGAATAATATTGTGCTGCTAATCCAAAGTGACCTATACACTCTGGAGAATATCTAGCTTGTTTTAAAGAACGAAGCATAATAGTACTTATAGCTTTCTCCTCAGTAGTTCCATGTATACTTTCTATAATTTTTTGTAATTCCTTAGGATGAACACTTTCTAAATCACCTTTTATAACATATCCAAAAGTAGATATAAACTTATTTAAAGTTTCTATCTTTTCATGTGCTGGAGTTTCATGAACTCTATAAACAAAAGGCATATTTAACCAGAAGAAATGCTCTGCAACAGTTTCATTTGCAACTAGCATAAACTCTTCTATTATCTTATTAGATATTCTTCTTTCATATTGAGTTATATCTACAACATCTCCATCACCATTTAATATTATCTTGGCTTCTGGGAAATCAAAATTTATAGCTCCACGCTTTTCTCTTCTTTGCATTAATATTCTTGCTAATTTCTCAGCATTGTAAAAATCATCTACCACTTTAGCAAATGTGTTTTTAAGCTTTTCATCATCTTTTTCAAGAATATCAGAAACCTCTGTATAAGTCATTCTAGCTTTAGAGTTTATTACAGTTTCTTTTATATCGTGCTTTATAACTTCACCTTTACTATCTATCTCCATAAATACAGATAAAGTAAGCTTATCTTCAAATGGATTTAAACTACATACTCCATTAGATAAATTCTTAGGTAACATAGGTATAACCTTATCAACTAAGTACACAGAAGTAGCTCTTTTTAAAGCTTCTTTATCTAACTTGCTTTTTTCTTTTACATAATGAGTAACATCAGCTATATGAACTCCCAGTTTATAGTTTCCATTATCTAAAACTTCTATAGAAACAGCATCATCTAAGTCTTTAGCATCTTCACCATCTATAGTAAATATATTCATATCTCTTATATCTAATCTTCTATCTATTTCTTCTTGAGGTATTTCAACAGCTACCTTTTCAGCTTCATCTAATACCTTCTTAGGGAATTCTTCAGGTAATCCATGTTCTCTTATTACAGATGCTATTTCAACATATCTATCCCCTTTTTGCCCTAAAACTTCTATTATTTTCCCTTCTGGTTTTCTATCTTCCATTGGCCATTTTGTTATTCTACAAACAACCTTGTCATTTCTTTTTGCACCATTGAAAAATTTCTTAGGAATAAATATATCCTTATTAAATTTCTTATTATCAGGTACAACAAACCCGAAGTTTTTACTATCTTGAAAAGTTCCTACTACATCAGTTATAGCTCTTTCAACTACTTTTATTATTTTACCCTCTGCTCTTTTTTCATCTGTTGCTGGTGTTATTATTTCTGCAATAACTCTATCGTTATGCATAGCTCCATTTAGATTGTCAGCTGGTATAAATAAATCTTGAGTATATTCTTCATCAGATTCTACAAATCCAAATCCCTTCTTATGAGACACTAGCTTACCTACAAAAAGACCCATATGACTTGGAGATGTATATTTACCTTTTTTAGTAAGTATTAAATACCCATCTTCTACTAATTCATCTAAAAAATTGTAAAACATAGGCATTTCTGTATGATGTATATCAAATATTATTGCTAACTCTTCTTTTTTTAGAGGATTGTAGGCTGCTTCTGATACCAGTCCTAACAATTTTTGTTTTAATTCTTCACCCATTCTGTTTCCTCCTCACTTTTATTATTGTTTAATTTATTCTATGCGCTTATCAAATATTTTTCCCATTTTATTTATTTAAATTACACAGATATTAACTATTTCTAAATTATATCATTAATTGGTTTATTTGGTAAATTTTTGTTCTATATAAAAAAACAATTACGAATCTCGTAATTGTCATCTTATTTTTTAACTATTTTCTATTATTTAATAATAACTAAAGCTAGTGCATTTAAGAAAAATAATACTGCTGATATCTTAGTTACTCTTCCTAAAAATGCTTCTTTTCCTTTTGGTTTAAAATAGCTTTGAGTTCCTTCTCCACCAAACTCAGTAGGTACAGCACTTTTACTATCTTGAGGTAATATGCTAGCTACTAAAATGATAGATAAAACTATCTGTAATCCCATTAAAACATTAGCCATGTTTATCCTCCTACATTTATAATCTCTAATTATAACATAAGTTTAGTGTAGCACATAAACATGCTACATTCAAGTTATAAAGCCAACCTTGTTTATATTATTGTACTTAAAATCAATGTTTATACTATTGTTATTATACCCATTATACTTTATGATTAAATTGTTTTGTTATAAATTTGAAAAGAGCCTTAGTAAACTAAGACTCTTTTTTAGCATTTATTTATTTATTTGGGATTATTTCTTTAAGTTATAGAAAGATTTTAATCCACAGTATCTAGCAGACTCACCTATCATTTCTTCTATTCTTAATAATTGGTTGTATTTAGCAACTCTATCAGTTCTTGATGGAGCACCAGTTTTTATTTGACCAGCATTTACTGCTACTGCTAGGTCAGCTATTGTTGTATCTTCAGTTTCACCTGATCTATGAGATATAACTGCAGTGTATCCAGCTCTCTTTGCCATTTCTATAGCGTCTAAAGTTTCAGTTAAAGTTCCTATTTGGTTAACTTTTACTAATATAGAGTTAGCAACACCAGCTTCTATTCCTCTTTCTAATCTTTCAGTATTAGTAACAAATAAGTCGTCTCCAACTAATTGTAATTTGTTTCCTAATCTTTCAGTTAATACTTTCCATCCATCCCAGTCTTCTTCATCTAATCCATCTTCTATAGTTATTATTGGGAAGTTGTTAGCCCAGTCTTCGTATAATTCAACCATTTGCTCTGAAGTTAATTCTTTTCCTTCTCCAGCTAAAACGTATTTTTTAGTTTCTTTATTGTACATTTCTGTAGCTGCAACGTCAAGACCTAACATAACGTCTTGTCCTGGCTCGTATCCAGCTTTCTTTATAGCTTCAACTATTAATTCTAAAGCAGCTCTGTTTGAATCTAAGTTTGGAGCGAATCCTCCCTCGTCACCAACACCACAAGCTAATCCTTTTTCACCTAAAACTTTCTTTAAAGAGTGGAATACTTCTGCACCCATTCTTAATCCTTCTCTGAAAGACTTAGCTCCTACTGGTAATATCATAAACTCTTGTACGTCTACGTTGTTATCAGCATGCTCTCCACCATTTAATATGTTCATCATTGGAACTGGTAATTGTTTAGCATTTACTCCACCTAAGTATTGGAATAAAGGTAAGCCAACTTCTTCAGCAGCAGCTCTAGCTACAGCCATAGAAACACCTAGTATAGCGTTTGCTCCTAATTTTCCTTTGTTTGGAGTTCCATCTAATTCTATTAATAATCCATCTATTCCAGGTTGGTCAGTTGCATCCATACCTTCTAATTCAGGTGCTATTATTTCGTTTACATTATCAACTGCTTTTTCAACACCTTTTCCTAAGAATCTATCTTTATCTCCATCTCTTAATTCAACAGCTTCGAATGCTCCTGTTGATGCTCCTGATGGAACTATTGCTCTTCCTGTTGCTCCACTTTCTAATACTACTTCAACCTCTACAGTTGGGTTCCCTCTTGAATCTAATACTTCTCTAGCGTATACTAAATCGATTAATGACATATTTATGTCTCCTTTCAAGTTATAAGTTTTAAGTATATCTCTATATTACATTATATATTTTGTAAAATACAGTTATTTATTGGTAAAATTTTCAATATTGAAATTATTTTTCTATTATTGAAGTTCCAGTCATTTCTTCTGGTTTTTCAAGTTCCATTATATCTAAAACTGTTGGTGCTATATCAGATAATCTTCCATCTTTTCTAAGTTTAGCTGATTTAAGATTTTCTCCTACTACCATAAATGGTACTGGATTAGTTGAGTGAGCAGTTACAGTAGTTTTAGTTTCAGGGTCTTGCATAAGTTCTGCATTTCCATGGTCTGCAGTTATTAAAGCTACTCCACCCTTTTCTAATATTTTATCTGTAACTTTTCCAACACATTTATCTACTTCTTCAACAGCTTTAACTGCTGCTTCTATAACTCCAGTATGTCCTACCATGTCTGGGTTAGCATAGTTAAGTACTATAAAGTCATATTTATCTTCATCTATAGCCTTTAACATTTTATCAGTTAATTCATCAGCACTCATCTCTGGTTGAAGGTCATATGTAGCAACCTTTGGAGATGGAACTAACAATCTATCTTCACCTTTATTTGGTTCTTCTACTCCACCATTAAAGAAGAAAGTAACATGAGCGTATTTTTCTGTTTCAGCTGCTCTTAATTGAGTTTTACCGTTTTTAGCTAAATACGCTCCTAATGTATTTACTAAGCTTTGTGGTTTAAATGCTACATGAACATTTTTTATAGTTATGTCATATGTAGTTAAGCAAACAAAGTAAGTTTTCATACATGGTCTTTCAAATCCAACAAATTCATCACATACTAATGCTCTAGTTATTTGTCTTGCTCTATCTGGTCTAAAGTTTCCAAATATTATAGAGTCATTTTCTTTTATAAGTCCTACTGGTTTGTCATTTTCAACAATTACAGTTGGCATTACGAATTCATCAGTTTTTCCATCGGCATAAGCTTTTTCTATCGCTTCTTTTGCAGAAGTCGCAGTTTCACCTTTACCATCTACCATAGCTTCATAAGCTAATTGTATTCTTTCCCATCTTTTATCTCTATCCATAGCATAGTATCTACCTGATACTGATGCAAATTTACCCACACCTACTTCTTTCATGTAGTTTTCTACATCTTCGATATAAGTTAAAGCACTTTTTGGTTCAGTGTCTCTACCATCTGTAAATGCATGAACATATACATTTTCTACACCATTTTCTTTAGCCATTTTTATTAAGGCTTTTAAATGATCTATGTGTGAGTGAACTCCACCATCAGATAATAATCCCATTAAATGAAGTGAATGTTCTTTTCCATTTTTCATAGCTTCTAGTAAAACTTCATTTTTAAATAATTCACCATCTTCGATAGCTTTACTAACTCTAGTTAAATCTTGATATACTATTCTTCCTGCACCGATGTTAGTGTGTCCTACTTCTGAGTTACCCATTTGTCCATCTGGAAGACCTACGTCAAGTCCACTAGCTTTTATTAAGGTATGAGGGTAGTTATCATGTAGTTTATCTAAATTAGGAGTATTTGCACTTGCTACTGCATTTCCTATCTTTATATCACTACACCCAAAACCATCCATTATTATTAGTGCTACTGGTTTTTTCATGTTTTCACTCCTTAGAAATTAACAAGTTCTACAAAGTCAGCAGGTTTTAAACTAGCTCCACCAACTAAAGCTCCATCTATATCAGTTTGATTCATTATTTCAGATACATTGTTAGGCTTAACACTTCCACCATATTGTATTCTTACTTCTTCTGAAATTTCTTCTCCGTATAATCCTTTAACTACTTCTCTAACATATGCTATTACATCGTTAGCTTGTTCTGCAGTTGCAGTTTTTCCAGTTCCTATAGCCCATATTGGCTCATATGCTATAACAACTTTTTTCATATCATCTTTAGATACATTTTCTAAAGCTTTTTCAACTTGTAATCTACATTTATCTTTAGTTTTGTCTGCTTCTCTTTCTTCTAAAGTTTCACCTATACATAATATTGGATCTATTCCAGCTTCTAAAGCTTTTAATACTTTTTTGTTTACTGTTTCATTAGTTTCATTAAAGTATTGTCTTCTTTCAGAGTGTCCAAGCACTACGTAATCTATATTTAATTCATTTAACATAGGCGCAGATACTTCTCCTGTGAATGCTCCATTATCTGCATAGTGCATATTTTGAGCACCTATTTTTATATCAGTTCCTTTTGTAGCTTCTTTTAAATCTTTTAATAAAGTAAAAGGAGCACATATAACCGCTTCCACATCTGTGTTGTTTACTTTTCCTTTTATTTCTTCAACAAACTCTACAGCTTCAGCTATAGTTTTGTGCATTTTCCAGTTTCCTGCTATTATAGGTTTTCTCATTTTTATTTCCTCCATTACTATAAACATAGTACTTTTTTCGCACTATGACAGTTGTGGTAGTTTTCTAACTATCATAGTGCATATATTTAAAATTATTGGTAACTATAAAATCTTTTTATTTGTTATCTAATGCTACTATACCTGGTAATTCTTTACCTTCTAAGAATTCAAGAGAAGCTCCTCCACCAGTTGAAACGTGAGTCATCTTATCTCCAAATCCTAATTGATTAACAGCTGCAGCAGAGTCTCCTCCACCTATTACAGTTGTAGCATCAGTTAATTGTGCCATAGCTTTAGCAACAGCTAGTGTTCCATTTGCAAAGTTTTCAAATTCGAAAACTCCCATAGGTCCATTCCATACTATTGTTTTAGAAGCATTTACTGTGTTTACATATTCTTCTATTGTTTTAGGTCCTATATCAAGTCCCATATATCCTGATGGTATATTTGCGTCTTCAGTTATAACTGGCTTAACATCTGCAAATTTATCAGCTACAGCATTATCTATTGGTAATAATAATTTAACCCCTTTAGCTTTTGCTTTTTCCATCATTTCTTTAGCGTATTCAACTTTATCTTCTTCTACTAAAGAAGTTCCTATTTCATACCCTTGAGCTTTTAAGAATGTATAAGCCATTCCTCCACCTATTATTAGGTTATCTACTTTTTCTAATAATTCATTTATAACAGCTATCTTATCAGAAACTTTAGCTCCTCCTAATATAGCAGTGAAAGGTCTTACAGGATTAGCTACTGCTTCTCCTAAGAATTTTAACTCTTTTTGAATTAAGTATCCACAAGCTCTTTCAGCTAAAAATTCTCCAGCTCCAACTGTTGAACAGTGAGCTCTATGAGCAGTCCCGAATGCATCATTTACGAATATTTCAGCTAAAGAAGCTAACTCTTTAGAAAAGTTTTCTTCGTTTTTAGTCTCTTCTTTTCTATATCTAGTATTTTCAAGTAATACTACATCTCCGTTTTCCATCTTAGCTACAGCAGCCTTTGCATTTTCTCCTACAACGTTTTCGTCAGCTGCAAAAACAACTTCCTTACCTAACATTTCAGATAATCTTTTAGCTACAGGTGCTAAAGATAACTCTGGCTTAGCTTCACCTTTTGGCTTTCCTAAGTGTGAGCAAAGTATTACTTTTGCTCCTTTATCTACTAAGTACTTTATAGTAGGCATTGCTCCGTTTAATCTGTTTTCATCAGTTATAACCCCATCTTTTAAAGGTACGTTAAAGTCACATCTAACTAAAACTCTTTTACCACACACATTTATATCTTCTATTGTCTTTTTATTAAGCATTGACATGGTACTATCTCCTCTCAAAACAGTTTTCACTGTTTAGTATATCATATTTCTATCTTTTCCCATAAAAGTATATCACATTTGTAAAAAATCCGCTTTATTTAACTTTATATATTGTTAAAAAAAGTCCAGAGCCCGTAGTATTAAACTACAAACCCGGACTTTTTTAAATCCTGTTATTTTTATTTAAATTACTTAGCTAAGTTAGCGAAGTATCCTAATGTTCTTATTAATTGAGAAGTGTAAGACATTTCATTGTCATACCAAGAAGTAACTTTAACTAATTGTTGTCCATCTACTTCCATAACTCTTGTTTGAGTTGCATCGAATAATGATCCAAACTCTATTCCTATTATATCTGTAGATACTAATGGCTCTTCAGTATATCCGAAAGACTCATTAGATGCTTCTTTCATTGCAGCATTTAGTTCTTCTACAGTTACCTTTTTGTCTAATGTACAAACTAATTCAGTTAAAGAACCAGTTATAACTGGAACCCTTTGAGCTCCTCCGTCTAATTTACCTTTTAATTCTGGTATTACTAAACCTATAGCTTTTGCAGCTCCTGTAGTGTTAGGAACTATATTTGCAGCAGCAGCTCTAGCTCTTCTTAAATCTCCTTTAGCATGAGGACCATCTAAAGTATTTTGGTCATTAGTGTATGCATGTATAGTAGTCATAAATCCTTTTTGTAATCCGAATTTATCATTTAAAGTTTTAGCCATTGGTGCTAAACAGTTAGTTGTACAAGAAGCTCCTGATATAACTGTCTCGCTACCATCTAATATATCATGGTTAACGTTGTATACTACTGTTTTTAAATCTCCTGTTGCAGGTGCAGATATAACAACTTTCTTAGCTCCAGCTTCTAAATGAAGACCAGCTTTTTCTTGAGATGTGAAGAATCCAGTACATTCTAAAACTATATCAACATTTAATTCTTTCCAAGGTAAATCTTGAGGGTTTCTTTCAGCAGTAACTTTTATTTCTTGTCCGTTAACTACGAAAGCTCCTTCTTTAACTTCTATTTCACCATTGAATCTTCCTTGAGCTGAGTCATATTTAAATAAGTGAGCTAATGTTTTAGCATCTGTTAAGTCGTTTATTGCTACTACTTCGAACTTATCAGTTTGCTCCATTAATCTTCTTAATGCTAATCTACCTATTCTACCAAATCCATTAATTGCTACTTTAACCATTGTATTTGCCTCCCTAAAGTAAATGTGTGTATATTTTTCTAGCTTTAGCTAGTTATTAATTAATTTATTTCTAATATTTTGTAAGCACTTTCCTCATCTGTAACAATAACCATATTTTGATTTATTTTAGAAATTGCAGTAACTGCTTCAGCTTTGCTTGAACCTGCAAATATAGCTATATTATTTTTTACAGATTTAAAGGTTTCTAACTTTATTCCTACAGTATTTAGTTCACATACTATTTCACCGTTTTTATTGAAGTAATATCCAAAGGCTTCTCCTACAGCACCTTTTGATAAAATTTCCTCAACTTGTGATTTTGGTAATTTTCTTCTTTTGGCCATTTCATCGGCTCTTCCTATACCAAATACAAGTATGTCTGTATTTACTATGTAGTTTAAAGTTTTATTTATCTCTGGTTCTAAACTAAGCGTTTTCATAGCTTCTACACCTAGTTCATCTGGAACGTTAAGTAATTTATAGTGTGCTCCTAATTTTTTTCCTAAGATAGCTACAATATTATTTGATTGAGTTTCTACATCTTTTCCAACCCCACCTCTTGCAGGTACGATAGTTGTTTGATTGTATTTCTTATCGCTTTTTAAACTACTTGCAAATTCTAGCATAGTGCTTCCACCGGTTACCGAAACTACATTAGAATCTTTTAAAATACTTAAGAAGTATTCAGCTCCACTCTTTGCAACGTCTTTTAGTAAGCTTTCGTTTTTCTCAAAGTTACCAGGAACTACTATAACTTTCTTTATTCCTAGTTTCTCCTTAACTCTTTGTTGTAGCTTAGAAAGACCCATTACATCATTCATAACATCTTTTAATTCATCTAAAAGTTCTGATCCTTCTTCTGTGACTGTCATCCCTGATCCAGCTACATTTATAAGATTTTGTTCTTTTAAGACTTCTGTTTCAGATCTTATTATTCTTTCGCTAATATCTAGCATATTTGATAGTGTACGTCTTCCTATTGGTTCGCTTAAAGATATTTGCCTTAGGATAGAATATCTTCTTTCCATAAGCTCTACCACTTGTGGAATTAATTTTTTTTGCATATCAATTAATTTATTCATCTAACCTTGCTCCTTCAATCTTAATCAATGTCTTAGGGACTTTTTTTGTCCCTTGTTTAATTTTTAGTCCCACAAGTTAATTTTATTTTATAGGAAATCCTTATTAATTTCAATAGTTTTTAAAATTTTTTTATATTTATTTTATTAGTATTCCCTTCTTTTGCTAGATGAAGGTATGTTTAATTCCTCTCTATACTTAGCTACAGTCCTTCTAGCAACTGATATTCCTTGTTCTTTCAAAATTTTCGACAAATGTTCATCACTTAACGGTTTTTTCTTATTTTCTCCTTTTATTGTTTCCTTTATAATCTTTTTTATACTAGTGCTTGATGTCATTTCGTCGCTTGTAGTTTCTATTGCACTACTGAAAAAATATTTAAATTCATATAGACCAAATGGAGTTAACATATATTTTCCATTAACACCTCTACTTACAGTCGATTCATGACAGTCTATAATTTGTGCAATATCTTTTAATTTTAATGGTTTTATAAACTGTGGGCCCTTGTTAAAAAACTCTTCTTGATATGAAACTATCGCTTGTGCAATTTTAAGTACAGTATGATTTCTACTTTGTATATTTTTTACTAAATTAGTAGCAGAATTAAGTTTATTTTTTATAAATTCCTTAGCTTCATTATCAGAAGATGAATTTTTAAGTACTTCTTTATAAAAATTATTAATTTTTAATAAATATGAATCCTTTTCGTTTATATACACAACAAATTCATTATCTATTTTTTCAACCATAACATCAGGTTGCACATATACTGGTCTTTCACTACAACACATTTTCCCTGGTTTTGGATTTAATTTTTTTATTTTATTAATTAAATTTATACATTTTTGCATTGATATTTTATGCTTTTTGCTTATTTCTTTGACCTTATTTAAAGCTATTAAATCTAAATCTTCTTCTATTATTGTTATAAGTTCTTCTTCATAAATACCTTGATTTTTCGCCTGAATTATTAAACATTCAGCTAAATTTCTTGCTCCAACCCCTATTGGATCTAGTTGTTGAATTATATTCAAACATTTTTCAAATGTAGTCACCTCTACATCTAATTCATCAATCATTCATTGTTCTGAGACCCTTAAGTATCCATCTTCATCTAAACTATCTATTATATAATTACAAACTTCTCTTTCTGAGTTTGGAATTTTATACAATCCAATTTGTAAACTTAAGTACTCATATAAATTTGTTTCTTCTTTTATAATATTTTCAAGATTTAATTCATTGTCTGGATTATAGTTAACTTCTCTTTTATAACCATTATCCATATTTTTTATATAGGCTTCCCAATTTATTTCTTCTTTACGTTCAACATCTAATAGTGGATTTTCTTCTGATTCTTTTTTTATTACTTCTTCTAGCTCAATTTTATTCATATTAAGTATTGATAATGATTGCTTTAACTGTGTTGTCATAACTAATTTTTGAGATTGTGTCAGTTCCAACCTATTATTAAAGTTCATAAATTTTTCACCTCACTTTTTTTGTTTTTAAAATAAAAAAACCCTTCGCATGAGTATATTCTACCACTTGGTATAACACTTGTGCAAAAGGGTTTTACTTTGACATTTTTTACTTGTTCATTTTATCTCTTATGGCTTTTAATTCTTCTTCATCAAATACATACTTAGAGTTACAGAATTGACATCCTATTTCTGCTTTCTTATCCTCTTCTATTATCTCAGTTAACTGGTCTTTACCTATTGATATTAAGACTCCTTCAACTCTTTCTTTTGAACATTCACATTCAAATCCAACTTCACACTTGTCTAGTATTTGAGGGTTTAGTCCATCAAGTACAATTTCAAGTATATCTTCAGGGGTTTTACCATCTTTTAGCATACTTGTTATAGATGCTAATTTAGCCACATTAGATTCTAATTTAGATATTGTTTCTTCAGATGCATCTGGCATTAATTGAACTATAAATCCACCTGCATATTCAACTTCATCTTCTTTAGTTAATACTCCTAATGCAACTACTGATGGAGTTTGTTCAGATACTGCAAAGTAATAGGTTAAATCTTGTGCAATCTCTCCACTTACTATCGGATATGAACCATTATATGGTTCTCTTAATCCTAAGTCTTTAGTTACTCTAACTGTACCTTCTGTTCCAACTGCTGCTGCAACATTTAATTTTCCATTAGGATAATCTTCAACTACAACATTTGGATTATCTACATATCCTTTTACTATACCTTTAGCATTTGCCGTTGCTAAGATATTTCCTATAGGACCTCCACCTTTTATTATAACTGTTATTTTATCTCCATCATTTTTCATCATAAGCCCCATCATAGATGTTGCTGTAAGTGTTCTTCCTAAAGCAGCAGTTGCAACTTTAGTAGTTTTATGAAACTCTCTAGCTTGCTCTACCATATTTCTAGTAGTAGCAACAAAAGCTCTAACTTGACCGTCTCCAGCTGTAGCTCTTATTACATAATCCTTCATACGTATTCCTCCAATCAATTTAAGCTAATTAATATCTATTTTCTACAAACAAAGAATATTCTTTCTGATTCTTCATTTGGTTTGTTAAATGTAAAGTCTCCATATACTTTTATATTCCCAAATCCAGATTCTCGAAGCATCTCAATTACTTCTTCCTCTGTATAAGCTCTTTGTTGATGAACCTCTTCAAATTTATCATATCTATTGTCTTCACCTTTTATAAAGAATGCTAATTCCATTTCTAATAAATTCTCTTCATCATCAAAGTAGTTTTGCCATAGGTATGAAACATCATCTCTATTTTCTCCGTATATATTTCCACCTAATATATTAGCAAGTTTATAATATGAACTAATATCAAATATAAACACTCCATCTTCTTTTAAAAGTTCATATGTTGTGTCAAATACATTTTGTAAATCATCATCATAAGTAATGTAGTTAAACCCATCACATGCACATAAAACACAATCTAAACCTGTTATTTCAAAGTCTAGTTCAGCTATATCTTGTTGTAATAAAACTAATTCTATTCCTTGTTTTTCGGCTTTTTCCTTTGCCACACTTAGCATTTCTGCTGATATATCTATTCCAGCTATATCATATTCCTTTTTTGCTAAAGGTATTGTTACATTACCTGTTCCACATGCTAACTCAAGTATATTTTTAACCTTAGCACCTTCATTTTTTATTATATCTTCTATATATTTAACCCATTTGTCATAATCAACATCATTCATAAGCTCATCATAAACAAATGCAAAATCTTTATACTGATCCATCGCTTTCGTCCTTCTCTATTTTTTTCTTTTTCTTTTTACGGGATGTTAACATACCTCCAATACGCCCTGCTTCCTTGGCAGTTAATCCTCCCCAACCAAACTCAGAAACCTTGTCCATTAAGCCAAGTTCTGATGCTATCTCATATTTCATTATATCATCATCTGTCAATATTTTCTTTTTACCACTTGAGCTTTTTACTCTTGGTTTATTTATATCAATTTGTTTATTATTCATAAAAAATCACTCCTTCATTTTGTATTTTTGTCAGATAATAAAAATTTATACAAAATAAGGAGTGTTTTAATATTATAGTAAAGATTTTTTATGCTTTAGTAAATTAATATATATCTCTAATGCATTTCCTAATATACCCTCATCAAAATTAAAGTCTAAGCTATGAAGTCCATGTACAAATCCTTTTTCTTCATTTTTAGCTCCTAGCATAAAAAATAATCCTGGTATTACTTGTTGATAGAAAGAAAAATCTTCTGAAATCATTATAGGCTCTAATTTTATTAATTTGTCTGGCTCTATAACTTTTGTAAATTCTTCATATAAAGCTTCATTATTATTAACAGCTGGATAATCATCTCTTATTTCAACATCTATTGTACAGTTATAAGCAATTTCATATCCCTTTGCCAGTTCTCTAATTCTCTTTTTGATAGTTTCATACACTTCTGGTTTGAAAGCTCTTATAGTACCTTCTATTCTTATTTTTTCAGCTATTATATTTCTTCTAGTACCTCCAGCCATTTTACCTATAGTAAGTACTGCATTATCTAGTGGACTTATATTTCTAGATACTATTGTTTGTAAACTTCCTATAAAACTTGATGCTAAAACAATACCATCTATTCCATTTTGAGGCATAGCTCCATGCCCACTTTTTGCAGTTATATCTATATCTAACTCTCCAACTTGTGCTAAAAAATAGTTAGGTCTAGTTCCTACATATCCTTCTGGTATTTCTGGATATATATGAAGTCCATATATTTCATCTATATTATACTTTTCAACTATTCCTGCTTTTATTAGTGGTTGAGCTCCCCCTGGGCCCTCCTCTGCGGGTTGGAATATAAATACTACATTATCTACTAAGTTTTCTCTATGTTCATTTAAATAAGTTACTAATCCTAAAAGTACACTCATATGCCCATCATGACCGCATAGATGCTTTGCAGTATCTCCTAGTGTAAGTGCATCCATATCTGCTCTGAATGCTATAGTTTTTGAAGGATTTTTACCTTTTATCATTCCTACTACTGCTGTTTCTAGATACTCTTCAAAATCTACTCCTATGTTTTTTAAATAGTTTTTTATATAATTACTAGTTTGAAATTCTTTATTTCCAATTTCAGCTAGTACATGTAATTCTTTTCTATTGTTTTTCATTGATTCTTTTATATTACATATATTGTTCATATAATTCTCCTTTACAACAAATTATCTTTTTTTAATTATACCCAATATATATTAGCTTTGTATTGCTATTAATGCTTAACTTTATTAAATTTATTGTTTTTAGTGCTGTTTTTTAATTATTATAAAAAAAGAGATTGGATATATCCAATCTCTTTTTATTATCTATCTTCGTTAGTAACATTAAATACGTAAGGTACGTTTCTATAATAATCTCCGTAGTTTAATCCGTATCCTACAACAAATTTGTCTTCTATTTCAAATCCGCAGTAGTTAGGTACTAATTCTACCTTTCTTCTACTTGGTTTGTCTAAAAGAACGCAACATTTTATACTAGCTGGGTTTTTAGTTTTTAAGTGACCCATAACAAAATTCATAGTAAGTGCTGTATCAGTTATATCGTCTACAACTAAAACATCATATCCTTCTATATCATCGCTTATATCCGCTACCATATTAACTTGGCCAGTACTACTTTCCCCATGTCCATAACTTGAAGTAGTCATAAATCCTATTTTAACAGGTATTGTTATGTGTCTTACTAAGTCTGCACAGAATATAAAACTTCCTTTTAATAATGATATAACCATTAATTTTTTGCCTTCGTAGTCTTTAGATATTTGTGCTCCTAGTTCTTTTAATCTTTCTTGTATTTGCTCTTGTGAACATAATACTTCCCATTTTTTAGTTTCTATATCCATTTTATAACCTCCGCTGTATAATGATATATACATTTTATAAGAGATTTCTTAATTTTGCAACGGTTTGAACAAATATTAATTAGCTTTATTCATATCATCCATTACGCTTATTATAACCTTATCTGTAGTAGTCATACCTTTATCACTTACTCTACCTAGGTTTTGTATACTTTGCTCAGCTCCAGTTCCAACTATTCCGTTCATTGGAGGTACTATACAATCTTGTTTAGCTATTATAGCACTTTGTACTGCTGCTGATGCTGCTGATGCAAGTTTTAGAGCACATCCTGCTTTAGCTCCATCACATATCATACCACTTAAGTTAGCAACCATGTTTTCTATTGCACCTTCTATTTGAGTCTCAGTGCATCCCATTAACCAAGCTAATCCTGCTGTAGCTCCTATAGATGCTGCTACTCCACATCCACAAACTGCAGATAATCTTCCTGTATAGTTTTTAACGTATGCAGTTAATAAGTGAGATATTGCTAATGATCTTGCTAATTTATCTTCTGTTTGAGGGAATTTATCATTGTATGCAACTATTGGAAGTATAGCTGTTATACCATGGTTTCCACTTCCGTTTGAACTCATAACTGGTAATTTAACTCCTGCCATTCTAGCATCTGATGCAGCAGCTGTTATCATCATTGTGTAGTTCATTAAATCATCACCTAATAGTCCTGATTCTATTGATTTTTTAATACCAAATCCTACACCTACTCCAACTTTCTCATTTAATCCGTACTTAGCTATCTCTTCGTTCATAGTTATTCCGTCTAATAAGAATTTTATTTCTTCGAAATCTACAGTTTCCATAGCTTTTACTATTTCTTTTATAGTTATAGTGTCTAATATATTCTCTTTAGGTTCAGCTGATGTTGCAGCAACTTCAACTATTTCTTCATTTACTAAAACATCTTTATTTTTCTCAACGAATACTATATTGTCATGCTTAGTTCTTATAACAACTTTAGCAGTATTATTTTTTCCTTCTAATTTAACTTCTATATAAACTTTTTCATTTGTATCTATTGGTGATATGCTTATTTCATTATTATCCATAAAGTTTTCAGCAACTTTAACGTCATCTTTAGTTAATGTTTCTAATACTCTTAATCCGTTTTCTGATTTTCCACCTATAAGACCCATAGCAGCAGATATTTTTAATCCTAATCTTTCTGTACCTGGTATACCTACACACATACCGTTTTTATATACATTTGGGCTAAGTCCTATTGTACATTTTACAACATCTTCTCCTAATGTTTCTTTAGCTTTTGCACAAGCTAATGCAACAGCTACTGGCTCTGTACATCCTAATGCAGGTTTAACTTCTGCTCTTAATATATTAACTAATTTTGTTTGTAGATTTTTCATTTTATTCTCCTCCTAGATAGCTCAAAAATATTTATACAATTATATTAAGCAAAAACCATGCCAAAAATTTTTTTATTTTTTTCGTTGAAAACGCTTATGTGGAGGGTCGAAATAGATAAATTTTTGTCATTTTAGTCTCATTTAGAAAAAAAATAGTCTCAAAATGAGATTAAGTATCATTTTGAGACTATTTTATATTTATCTATTTTTCTATATAAGGTAGCCCTAGATATACCTAGTGCTTTAGCTGCTAAATCTTTATCTTTTTTATAATCTTTGTATTTATCTAATGCTTTTATTATCTCACATTTTTCTAAATCATCTAAATTAGATATATGTTCATCAGAACTCTTGATAAGTTCCTCATCTTTATTTATACGTTTAACTCTTCCTGGAAGATTGTCTAATGTTATAGTTTTTCCTTCACATCTATTAACGCTATATTCTATTACATTTTGTAATTCTCTAATATTACCTGGCCAACTATAATTACATAAATACTCTAAAGCTTGAATATCTACATCTTCAACACTTTTATTTAACTTACTAGAATACTCGTTTATCATATAATCTATAAGTAAGTGTATATCATTTTTACGTTGTCTTAAAGTTGGTAAAACTACAGGAATTACATTTAATCTATAGTATAGATCTTCTCTAAAAGTTCCTTTTTTAACCATGTGTTCTAAATCTTTGTTAGTAGCTGCAATTATTCTTACATCTATTGAAACATTATGCTTAGCTCCTATTTTATCTACTTCTTTCTCTTGTAAAACTCTAAGTAGTTTTGCTTGAAGATGAAGACTCATATCTCCTATTTCATCTAAAAATATAGTTCCTTTATCTGCTAACTCAAATTTACCTAAACTCCCACCTTTTTTAGCTCCTGTAAAAGCGCCTTCTTCATATCCAAATAACTCACTTTCTAGAAGATTATCAGGTATAGCTGCACAGTTTATAGCTATAAAAGGGTTTCCTGCTCTCTTACTATGATTATGGATAGCCCTTGCAAATAGCTCTTTCCCGGTTCCACTTTCTCCTGTTATTAAGACAGTCGAACTTGTTTTAGATGCCATCAAAGCTTCTTCCTTAGCTTTGTTTATTGAATAGCTTGTTCCTATTATATTTTCTAAAAATATTCTGTGGTCATTACTTATTTTATTATAGTTTTTTATCGCATCTACTTTATCTATAAAATCTAATACATATCCTTTTAGTTCATTATTTAATAAAATTGGCTTTATATTATAGATACCTTTAAATTCTTTATTTATTCCTCTATAGGTAAAGTTACATGATTTTTCATTATCTATACTATTAAAGTTATTATCTTTTGCAAAATTTAATACATCACCGATAAAACTACCTATTATATCTTTTTTAACTCCAAATATTTCTTTAAACTTAAGATTATATTTTTCTATATTAGCATCTTTATCTAATGAAACTACCGCTTTATCCATATTATCTAAAAGTGTCTCTAGTTTTTTCTTTTCAAGTTCTACTTCATAAGTCTTTATCTCAGCTTTCAATTTACTCGAAATAAGGTCTGCCATTCTATGTAAAAAATTCATTAAATCTACTTTTCTAAATTTAATTACATCGGCTTGTTCTTGAGTAAAGGCAATTAATCCTATAACTCCATAAGACTTATTGTCATATACAATTGGGCAGCATACTTCTGCAAACTCTTTACATATATTGTTGCTATAACATTCCTTACAAATTTCATTGCTCTTAGGATCTTCTATTATTAGTTCCCTTTTTTTTGTTAAGGAATATTTAAAAGCTGAATATTCTTTTAATTGTTGTCCTATCTTATGAAAATATGTTCCAGTTCCTGCAATCCTAACCAAATTAGAATCTACTATAGTAACATCAATTTCTAAAACAGCGGATATAGCTTCTGCTATATTTTGTATATCTTTTTTTATAAAGTTTAAGTTAATCATATTTTCCATCCCTTAGTCTATCTTTGTACATTAGTACCTTCATTTCATTAAGAGTTCTGTATATCTTATTTAAAGTATACTGTATTGATATTAATATTACAAACAACATAACTACAATTATCATATTATAATTTATATTCATAAAATTTCCTCCTATAACAAAAGACCAGGCATAACCTAGTCTTCAATAATTTTTTTTCCTATATAAATATACTTGTCACTTTTTAGATTTTCTAAAACACCTGTAAAGTTTAAGCACTCTAGTTTTTTTACTATTTCTTTTGGAGAATGATACTTTATACGTTCTCCACATAATCTATGTTTAATACATTTTAATTTTGTTTTTAATTTTTCTAAGTTTGGATCTTGTAATATAACTTCTCCACTTGAGTTTAATACTCTATGAATTTCTTTTAAAGCTTTTGACTGGTTATTAGTATAATTAAATTGATTCAGTACAATAACTTTATCAAAACAATGATCTGAAAAAGGTAATAGTTCTAAGCAGCCCTTAACTACACTACAATTTTCATTGTGTATTAAAGAGTAGCATATATCGTGATATGCACTATCTTCAAGTATAGTAACATGGACTCCAAGCATCCTCAATCTCTTACCTAGGGTACCTATATTTCCAACTAATAAAACTCTTTCTCCTATATTATATCTTATAATGCTTAATATGTCTTCTTCGGCATCCTCTGCAAAGTAATTTGATTCATAACTCCATTGTACTACGCTTTTCACAGTGCTCCCCCTTCTACTTTTCAGTGTTTGTTTTTTACATCATAGAATAGATTATAATAAATCATGAGCAACTATTCAATAACCATTTTAAAGTATTTTTAAATAATTTTTTTAATATGGTTTTCCTAAGCGAAGTATATTTAATTTATATTGTTTTCATCTAATTTTTTTATTTTAGATATAGAAACTTCATATGCAACTCTTTTTTCTATAGTTCCATCTTCAAGTTTCTTTTCATAATCTCTACTTTGAACTCTACCCCACATTTGAACCCTATCCCCTACTTCTAAATTTTTTGCAAATTTCGCATTTCTTCCCCATACAATTGATGGTATATAATCAGATTTATTGTAAGGTCTATTTATAGCAACTAATAAATCAGTTATTTCTCTCCCTAAAGGAGTTTTTCTATATATAGGATCTTTACATATATATCCGTCTAAGAAAATACTATTTGGGTCTTTAGCCTCTTCTTTAACTAAATTTAACTCTCTAGCAAAAACAGTTAATACAAGTTTATTTCTATTATCTATATTTTTATTATATGATCTTAATTGACCAACAACGTCAACTAAGTTATTTTTATTTAAATCAATTTCTTGTAGTAGCCTTTCAGATATAGTTATAGGTAAAATATCATATGTATCACTTAGTCTATGAATTTTTATTTTCGCACTGTAAAACTTTTCTCCGAATATTTCATGGCTAAAAGCTAATTCTTCTCCAAGTTCTCCTCTTAAATTTACTATGTTCGTATCTTCCTTTAAATTCATCATATTCTTCCCCCCAAAATTGTTAATTCCATTTTTTTATCTTGAACCTATATAATAAATATATTTACATCAACTTATTTTTATTACAGGTTTCATAAAATTTAGAATTATTAAATGAGTTTAGATTGGCAAAAAATAAAAATATACCGTATTTTCAATGTAAAATACGGCATATTCTAATCTTTATCAAATTATCTAAGCTTTACTTGCTGTAAATGCTTTTTTTAACATAGTAACTGAAGTGTATGCTATAACAACTATTACTACCCATCTTAGTATATCCATAGGCATTGAACTAACAAAGCTTGCAGCTATAATTACCCCTATAATTCCACCTATTGCTATCCATAAAGAAGTTTTCTTTGCGTATGTTTCTTCTTTTATAAATTTAACACTTGCTGTTGGCATTAATAAAGCACAAGACCCCATCATTATAGGGAATGCTACTGACGGAGACATTCCTAAGAAGTAAACCATAGCCATACATGGAGAATATAACCCAACCCCTGCAGTCATTAGTGCTCCAAATATAAAGTTACCAACTATACCGATTATAAGTTTTGTTCCAGTTAATGCTGTTGCATTTCCTCCTGAAGGGAATAATCCTACCGCAGATAATAACATTAATAATGCTGTTGCTGCTAATGCAAATCCCATTACTATTTGTATTTTTCTTTCATCCATTTTAGATATTATTCCAGCACCAACATAAGATCCTACAACTGCTGCTGCTAATAAACTTATTAGAGTTATTGAGTCTACTTTTATAACTGTTGTAAATATAAAAGCTTCTACAATAACTGGTATAGTATGACATACATTTAATGTTCCTGGTATTAACTTATCAGGTATATCTATTTTAAGAACATTCATCATTGCAACTGTTGGTGCGAATGATCCTATTCCTAAAGTATCAAAAAAGTCTGTTACAAAACCTGTTATAAAAGGCTTCCAAGCTGGTACATTTTCAAACTTGTTGGCTGCTTTAGCTTTTGATAGATCTTTGAAAAAATTAAAACTAAATATTGATACAAAAGCTGCTAATAGTATTCTTACTACGTTTAACATATGATAATTCCTCCTAGTGATATTTATAAAAAATGTCTTAAACAATAAATAAGATTAAATGCTTAAGCGCATTTAATCATATTTATTATAAATTAATTTTTAATATTATACTACTTTAATATAAATCCATATTTTACTGGATCTTCGTCATCTATAACAAAGTGATTGAATCCTGTAATATATGCAGCTCCTGTTATTTCAGGTATTATAGCATCATAATCAGCTACTTTATCAGTTCCTACTACTCTTCCTTTAAATAGTGTTCCTAATATACTTTCATATACGAATAATTCGCCTTCTTTTAATTCACCTTTTGCATGTAGTGTTGCAAGTTTAGCACTTGTTCCTGTTCCACATGGAGATCTATCAACTTGACCTTGTCCAAATATAACTACGTTTTTATAAGTAGCTTCTGGATGAGTTGGCTCATCATATATTTCAACTAAATCTACAGTTTTTATATGAGATAATTCTGGATGTTGTATTTCTATAGTTTCATTTATTATATCTCTCATTTTTAAACCTATTTCAGTTAATTTTTGAGCATTTTTAGGTTCAACTTTTAATCCTAATTCACTAGCTTTTACTATAGCAAAGAAACTTCCACCAAAAGATATATCAAAAGTTACTGTTCCTATTTCAGGCATTTCTATTTGAACATCTCTTTTATATAAAAATGCTGGTACGTTTACTATAGAAACTCCTTTAACTTTTCCATTTTCTACTTTAGCTTCACCTTTTACTATACCTGCTGGAGTATCCATTACAACATGTGTTACAGGTTCTTTCATTTCTACCATACCAGTTTCTACAGCAGCAGTTATAGCTCCTATTGAACCGTGTCCACACATATTTAGGTATCCTCCACCATCCATGAAGATTATTCCAAAGTCTGCTTCTTCATGACAAGGTTGAGTTATTATAGAACCAAACATATCGTTATGTCCTCTTGGCTCTAACATTATAGCAGTTCTTAAATGGTCTAAGTTGTTTTCTAAGTAAGCTTTTTTCTCAGCCATTGTTTTTCCTTTTATGTTAGGAATTCCACCAGTTACTATTCTTGTTGGTTCTCCCATTGTATGAGAGTCTATCGCTTGTATACTTCTTGAAAATTTCATTGTACAGCCCCCTATATTATTATTTTGTTTTCTTTCTCATTTTTAGTTTCAGCAAAGCTAAAGATTTTTTTGCATCTAATTCGTTTACTGTGTTTTCGCCGACAACTTCAGTTTCTATCCCCTTATCTGATTTATTAAAATCTACTATTGTATCCATATATCTATTGGTAACTACAAATTTAGCTTGTGTTCCATTAAATGTAAGTCCAACTACCGGGATATCTCTTTTTCCAATTTCTTCAATAGTATTAGCATAATCTACGTGTGAGTTTCCCCACCCATCACAAGAAATTATAACGCCGTCAGCCCTCATAGCTTCAAGCCATGCAGCTGTTCTTTGTCCAACAAATTCTTTTTCTTTATTATCTTGTGGTGTTCCTACTACTACTATTCCTAAAAGGTCTACATCCTTATCATTCCCTACAATGTCTAAAAGAGGGTCTCTAAAGTGATGTAGAGATGTTTCTTTAGTTGATGGTCCTATTCCCATAATCTCACCTCATTAAGTCATAGCTCTCAAAGCACCATCTCTATATTCATTAGGTGATATTATCATTGGCACATTTCCAATATCTATTATTGATGTGCCACTCTCGAAGCCACTAGGTTCTTGAGAAAATAGCTGATTATCATACATTGCACCTTGACCTGCAATTTGTTTAACTATGACAACTTTTTTAGTGCCAGGTTTTATTTTGTCAAAATATTCACGAATTTGCGTAGCCTCTCTTCCATCTTTTTGCTTTAAATTTTCTCTTATAGTTTGTATAAATTTATCGCAAGCTCTAAATGCTGCCAATGGAAGTTTTCTTTCATATGGTAACCCACCTTGAACAGTTACATCAAAGTGTATTATATAATCTGTAGGTGAAGGAGTTCCTGCTCTGCCAAATATCATTTGTTCTGATAGTATTCCTTCTGAAGATCCAAATTCGTGCATTTGTCTTCCATCTTCATCTACTCCTGTAAGCATAACATAGACACCTGTTAAAGTATGTGTTATACCTTCTCCAAGTCTTCCTAAAACTTTTGTTGATATAGGAATTATGTCCATAATAGTATTAATTTCTCTATTGTAATCTCCAGGTTTGATTATATCTACCTTAATTTTTGTAATTAGTTTTTCAGCTTTAAGAATTTCTTCTATGTAATTTTTATTTATGGATAGTGTACCTTTTTCTATTGAGACTTTATCGTTGAATTCAACATTATTTATATGAAATGGCTTAATAACTAATCTTCTAAGTATTTTTTCTTCCACTTTATATCACCTTTTATATAAGCCCTTCTCTAAATTTAGAGAAGGGCTATATTTACCTAAATTATACTTGAGCTACGTACTCGTATGGTAATTGTACTATCTTACCAGCAGATGGTATTTTAATTAATTGCTCTAAAGTATCTCTTAATATGTTTGTTTGCATTTCTATGTTGTTTGGTTCCCCAGCATTAGCACCCATTGGAACTAATGGAGCAACTGCTCTTGGAGTTCCGTTTTGTCTAACTACTGGAGGAAGAGCTGATATTATTATTGTTGGTATTCCAGCTTCTTCTATTGCTCTCTGCACGATCACGGCAGTTCTATGGCAAGTACCTCAGCCAGCTGTAAGAACTACACCGTCAACGCCCTCATCTTTTAATCTTTGAGCTATAGCAGGACCAGTTTCTTCAGTGAATTTAGTTTGGTCTCCACCACCACCCATGAATCCGATGTGAACTGGAGCTACAGATTTTATGAATCCAGCTTTAGCTAATTCATGTAATCTATCTATAGGGAACATACAGTTTATATCTTTGTTAACGTCAGCGTTATCGTATCCACCGTGAGATACCATCATCTCATCAGTAGTAGCTGTATCAGGTATTTCTCTATAAGTAAAGTCACCTGCTAAGTTAAATCTCTTGTCAGATTTTAAATGCACACCTGCTGCTGTAGCTAAAGCTATAGTCATATCCTTTAATTCTTTAGTTACAGGAGTCCAAACTGGAGGAGGTGTTATCGGAACGAATATTTCAGATTGAAGTCCTTTTATTGTTGTAAGGCTCATATTTTTCCTCTCCCTTCTATTTATCTAAATCTTCTTGTTTTATTTTTTTATTTCTCTCAATTATATCTACATACTTTTGATTAGGTTCTGGACTTAATACTTCTGGATAACTTAACATAAATCCAACCTCAAGACCAAGCTTAAGTTCATAGTCAGTTATAAGCATTCTTTTCGGTATTTTAAATTGGCCTAATCTGCCTTTTAAGTCTATAGTGACCCCACCGTCAGTTATCTCTACTATTACTCCTTCATACATTCTTTCAGTTGATATATATTTTAATCTATCCATTTTCATTCATCCTTCCATAACCAATTAATGTCTTTTCTTACTTAGCGTCTTTTTCGTATATATTTTTTCTTTTTTCACTCATTGGTAATACTTGCTCATTTTCTACAAGCTCTATTTTATTACCAGTTTCTTTTTCTATTAACTCAACGTTGTTTAATTTAACGTTAGCATTCCATTTTCTTTCAGCAGGCTTAACTTCTTCTCCAGCCATTACTGTTTTTAACATTGCTAAAGATCTTATTGCATCTTCTGGGCATAATGTATTGTTTGATAGTACCTCATTTTCTATACCTTGCTTAGACTTGTTGTTGTCTATCATATACTTCATATATTCGTTACCAACAACTAGAGCACCTTGAACAGCTGAGAAACTTACACCTACTACAGCTACATCTCTCTTACCTATTTGCTCTATGTGAGAAGCAAAGTCTATATGGTTGTTTCCGAATCCTTCAGTTGTTACTATAGCTCCATCAACACCCATAGCTTCTATCATCATACCTAATCTCTTAGATACATAGAATTTCTCAGCATTAACTTGAGGAGATCCTACAAATATAACACCAACTAAGTCTATTTCTTCATCATGCATAGCTTGTCTTACTAATGGTTCTCTCCAGTAATGTCTAGAGTTTTCTTTAGATGCAGGTCCTATACAAGTTAATGCATGTATACCACCATCTAATACTTCAAGTGGAGATAAAACAACTGGAACGTTTCCTAAGTCAACATTTGGTTTAGCTCCTAATGTTCCAACTGGCTCTACAGGTAATATTAAGTTATCATGCATTGCCCCTTGTCCCATTATCTCTTTAACTATTACAACTTTTTTCTTTCCTGGTCTTCTGTATTGAGTTAATTCTTCAGTATCTACTACTAAAGACTCTTCAGCTTTCTTTAAAGCTTCTCTTATTTCTTGAGTTATATAATCAGATGCACAGTGAGCAGCTAAAGGTCCTGGTCTTTCCATGTTAGTACCTTCTTTAACTGTTACTTGAGTTTTTATGAATATTTCACCTTTGTCAGGAGCACCTGGTCTTCCCCACATTATGTTAGTTTCTAGTACCCCTTCTGAAGAACCGAATTCACCTATTTGAACTCCTTTTTCATCTGTACCAGTTACCATCATTATAACTCCATCTATTACTCTAGTTACACCTTCACCTAAGTCTCCTTCTTCTTTAGCAGCTATAGGTTGAACGTCCATTATAGTTTCACTATATTTGTTGTATTCAGCTGGAGTTATTATATCAAGTTTCATATCAACAACTAACTCTTCTGAAGCAACAGCTTCTTTAGTTAATTCTTCTGGTTTTCTTAAGTATAAAGTAGTTCCTTCTATTTTAGTCTCTTCAGCGAAAACTACTTTGTCTATTTTAAAATGCTTTTTAGTTAAGCTTCTTACTGCTTTAGCTTCTTGAACAGGTTCAGCTTTAACTTCTACAGCTTCTACAGTTTCAGCTACAACTGGTGTTGCTTGTTGTGCTACACCCATACCTTGAGCTACTGATAGAGGTATTTCTAAGTTTATATCTCTACCTTCACCTATATGTATTTTTATAGTTTGTCCACTTGCTGCTACTGGAGCTACAGGTGCTACAGAAGCAACTGGTGCTACTTCCTTAACTTCTTCAACCTCAACTTCTTCTTTAGCTTCTTCAGCTACAACTATACCTTCTACACAATCAGGTGTTAGTGGAGTTAAAGCATCAACAGTTTTAGTTAATTTAGCTCCTAAAACTTGCTCTATCTTTAAACAATCATCATTTATTTGTAATAATCCTGAATCCTCTAAGTCAGCAAATATTGCTGGATCTTCTAAATTTGATGGTTCTAGCACAGTCCCTGCTTCAAATCTACAGCAACAAACCGCTGGATCTTTAGCATGAGCTTTAGCTGTTTCTACAGTTATTGACATTTCTAATACCTCCTAGCATTATTTTTTTCTTCTATATAATCTATGTCCCGAAGCTCTTAATACATGGTCTGTACTATGGTATACAGGCAAACCTAACCTAGGCGCCACTTGCATAACTGTGTTTGTTCAGTCTTCGCAGTTACCTATTAATACAGCTTCAGCTCCTTGACTCTTTAACTTAAGAACTTTTTCTGCTTGACCTGGGCATATACCTGGTAAATCACATCTAAATCTACCATTTACCTCTGTCATTCTTTTGCACTTTTCTTCAGCTACAACTTCTGCACCCATTAATGATGCTATTTGTTTTAGTCTGTCTTCTTGTGCTCCACATTCGCAAGCTATTATTCCTAATTTCTTGCTTTCTTGTGGAAGTGGCATTGATACTAAAATTCCTCCTAGAGTCTTAGTGACAGGGCTTTCCTCTTCACCATGTCTTCCTGTGAAAGGTCCTCCTAAAACTATTTCTCCATAAGGTTTTATAAATCCTCCACATTTTTCTATATATGTTATTACAGGCATTCCTATTGGAACATCCATAAATACCTTGCCATGATTTTCTGCACCTACAACTCTTCCACCTACAGTTATATCTTTAGTTATAAAAGGTTTTCTTTCTTCTATAGCTTCTACTATACGTTTTATTGTCTCTACGTTAGAAACAACTGTTTTAGCTTCTATTGGAAGTTGTCCTGGTACAAGAGTTATTCCTAATAATTCTCTTATTATAACTCTTTCATCACCAGCTGGATACATATCTGGTAAATATTTTAATTCTATGTTTGGTTCATCCTTGCAAGCTTTTCCCAAAGCTACTATTGCTTTTTTATACTTAGGCTTTACAGCTATATATGCTTTATCTGCTTTAGTTATATCAAGCATATACTTTAATCCTTTTACTATTACTTCAGGATTATTTTCCATAAGTTCTACATTGTGTCCAAGTACTGGTTCACATTCAGCTGCATTTGCTATTATACAACCTCCTGTAAGATCTACATTAAGTTTTATATGTGTAGGGAAACCAGCTCCTCCTGCACCAACTATACCTGCTTCTTTTATGGCTTCAAGATTATTTTCAGTTTCTTTAATCTTTACAAATTCTTCTGGTTGATTTTCATCAGCTTCTATTAATATAGCAGAATCTGTTATATCAACTACTTTACCATAAGCACTAGAGTGTATGTTAGCACCTAATCCTTGAGGTTCAGCTAAAAGTTGTCCTTTTTTAACTTTGCTTCCTACCTCAACTATTGGTTTACACGGAGCCCCTACATGTTGTCTTAATTCTATCTTAAGCATCATGGATTCCACCCCCTGACTATTTTATTTAACACTATTTTATTATTAGCAATTTGCATGCCAAATATTTTGTTTGACTATTTTTTATTTATTTATTTTTTAGTTTTGTCTATAAAATAACATTTTTCGACATATGAATTGAATGAATTTTTCATATTTACTATATATTTTATACTATTTGTCGTAAAAAATCACCTATAAATTACGTTTTCCTCTTCGTCATGTCGAACTACTGACACTTTTTTGTATTTTTTTAAAATTTATTTTAGTTATTTTTATCACATCTACCTATATACCTTACTTATTTGCAAACGCTTAATTTATGTCAGTTTTTCGTCTATTGTCTATTTTTAGACACATCTATTTTGTATTGATCTATTTTATAATACAACGTAGTTCTTGGTATATTTAGTATTTTTGAAGCTTTTGCTTTATTTCCTCCTGCCATATCCAAAGCTTTCTTTATTGTTTTAATTTCAAGTTGGCCTATCGCTTTATTTAAATCTAGAGGATAATCATCATCTAAAGTATCACTTTTAGTTGATTCTAATATATGTACAGGAATATCATGCTTTTCTATTGTGTCCCCTCTAGACAATACAACTATATTCTCTATTGTATTTTTTAGTTCTCTGATATTTCCTTTCCAAGTATATCTTTGTAATATACCTATAGCTTCTTTGCTAATATCTAATTTATGTTTATTATTTTGCTCACAGATTTCTTTGATAAATTTATCTACTAATAATAATATGTCTTCTTTTCTTTCTCTTAATGGCGGTAAATCTACTTCTACTACATTTAATCTATAATATAAATCTTCCCTAAATTTTTCTTCTTCAACTAATTCTTGAAGGTTTTTATTAGTTGCAGATATTATTCTAGCATCTATTTTAATAGTCTTTTCTCCACCTATTCTTCTAACCTCTTTCTCTTGTAAAACTCTAAGCAATTTTGCTTGCATATTTAATGGTAAGTCAGCTATTTCATCTAAAAAAACTGTACCATGTTTTGCCAATTCAAATATACCCATTTTCCCTTTTTTGTTAGCTCCTGTAAATGAACCTGCTTCGTATCCAAAAAATTCACTTTCAAATAATTCAGATGGAATAGCACTACAGTTAACAGGAATAAATGGTCCTTTTCTTTCACTATAGTCATGTATAGCTCTTGCAAAAACCTCTTTTCCAGTTCCACTTTCTCCAAATATAAATATACTACTTGTAGTTTTTGATACTCTTTTTGCTACTTCTTTAGCTCTTTCTAATTTATAACTTCTTCCTAATATATTATCAAAACTTCCTCTAGATAAATTTTTTACTTCATCTTCTAAGTACTTAAGTCTATCATTTGCTTTTTCTAGTTTTTGAGATAAATGCTTTGCTTCTGTTATATCTACTTCTGTACAAACAACTCCTACAAACTCAGAATTTATAAAAATAGGATTTGCATCAACTATACCAAATACATCACTATCATCACTTTTATATATACCGCTTTCTCTAGTTTTGGTTTTTAATACTTTTGCAGATACAGTTCCTCTAAGATATACTTCCATATCTTTACCTACTATATCTTCTGATTTTATTCCATATCTGTTTTCCATAAATTTATTCCACAAAACAACTTTTCCATCTGTATTTATAGCGCAAATTCCTTCTTTAATTTCTCCAATTATATGTTTAACAGTTATCCCATAATCTTCTAACTCCATATATAAGAAATCTCTTATGTGCTTTTGGTTAACTACGCCAACTAATTTTTCATTTTCTAATACAGGTAAAACCCCTATATTATTTTTCATCATTATATTTCTACATTCATCTAACTTTGCATATTTATCTATACATATTAGATTTTTAGTCATTATATTTTTTACCAATTCATCTTTATAATCTTTACATTTCATAGATAGTTTACAAATATCAGTCAATGAAACTAGCCCTTTAATTCCACCATTATCATTTAGAATCATAACTTCTCTTTCATTACTTTTTATAATTAATTCGATAGCTTGCCCTAGTGTAATATTCTCATCGACAATTATAAAGTTTTTACTCATTACTTCTTTTACAATTTTAGTTTCTGGTACAGAAAACATTATGACCTCCTTTAGCTTTTGTTTATAAGGTATATTATACTATATAGATACTTGTAAATACTTTAGCAAAATTAAAAAGTTATAGGTTTTACCTATAACTTTTTTACTAACCTTTAAGTTTTTGTACTCCATTACTATCTATTTCATATCCATCATCATAAATTAAATCTGATAATGGAACTAAATCATATTCTTCCTTTAATTTCTTTATTATAAGATTTAAGTATTGTTCATTATAGTTTATATCTCCATGAAATAAAATTATAGTTCCTGATTTAGTATTTTTTAAAACATTTTCTACAACATGATTAACACCAATTTCTTTCCAATCTTGAGAATCTACATCCCACTTTACAGCTTTATAACCAAGTTCTTGGCAAACTTCAAAACTATTCTTATCAAACTCTCCAAAAGGAGGTCTATACATAGTTGTTTTTTCTCCTGTAATAGATTCTATTTTTTTTGATGTTGTTACTATTTCCTGTTCCATATCTTTTTTATTAAGTTCTGTCATATTTGCATGTGAATTTGAGTGATTTCCTATATCATGACCTCTTTCTTTTATTTCCTTAACAATTTCTTCGTTGTTATCTATCCAATTACCAACTAGAAAAAATGAAGCTTTTACATTATATTTATCTAAGATATCCAATATATCGTATATATTTGATGATCCACCTGCTATATCAAAAGTCAATGAAACTTTATTCTCTTTTGTTTCTACCTTATTTATAGGTACTTCTTTTGGACTCATATTTGATCCTATGTATCTAACTCCATAAATAACCCCAAATGATGCGACTAATGTACAGATAAAAAACATAACACTTGATAAAAAAACTTTTATTTTATGCTGTCCTTTTTTCATATACTCCCTCCATTCATAAATACTCTAGTACAAGTTTATTTTTATTTTTTTCAAAAAATTACTACTTAATTAAATTTATTATTTGGGAAAATTAATTGTAATACTAAATAAAGGTGGTGTTTTTATTGAGAAATTTAAGAAGTGAATTTGGTATTTTAAAAGGAAAAGCAGAAAATAACGAACAAAATAGTATAAAACTAAATAGTACTCATTATTTAAGAGAAGCTCATGGTATCCAAGAAGGTATTAGAAAAGATAGAAAGATAAAAATAAATAAAAAATTTAAATAATTTTTTATAAGTATGAATATAAAATTTCATATTGGTTAAATTAATACCAACAACAAGATTTTAAAAAAATCTTAGTTGTAAGACATCTAATATTTTAAGGAGGAAATTTACTATGTCAACTAAAAAAGCCGTTCCAGAAGCTAAAGCAGCTTTAAACCAAATGAAATTAGAGATAGCTAATGAATTAGGTTTATCAAACTACGAAACAGTAGACAAAGGAAACTTAACTGCTAGACAAAATGGATATGTAGGTGGCTACATGACTAAAAAGTTAGTAGAGATGGCAGAAAGACAAATGTCTGGAAAGTAAGTAGTAAATTAGACACCTAGGATTTAAGAAGGCTACCTTTTACAGGTAGCTTTTTTAATTATATACATACTTTTTTTATATCAATGGATTATGTAAATATGAAATTCTACTTTTATTTTTATATATTTTAGTTTAATATAATTATATAGAAACATTATACGGAGGATGATATTATGTTTGAAAACTCATCTGAAGAATTAGCTTACCATAAATTATTAATTTTATATGTATTAGAAGAAACAAATATGGACTTAACTAATTCTCAAATTACTCAAGTTATACTTGAGACTGAGGTTATGAATTATTTTTCATTACAACAATTTCTGTCACAACTTATGGAGGCTAATTTCTTAAAAATATATGAAGATTCAAATAAGGAGTATTACACTTTAACTAAAAAAGGTATAGATACTTTAGAATATTTTTTATCTAGGATTCCTGACCAAATAAAAGAAAAGTTAGATGAATACATTAGACTAAACAAAGAGAATTTATTAGCAGATACTCAAGTTAAATCTAGCTTCGTTAAACAAAGTGATAATGAATTTATAGTAAATCTAAGAGTTATCGAAAACCAATCAAACTTAATAGATTTAAACTTAAATGTATCTTCCGAAAAACAAGCTAAATTAATATGTGATAATTGGAAAAAGAATGCATCTTATATGTATGCTGAAATAATAGATCTGCTTATTTCAAGTAAAAACTAGCCTACTCAAATACTATAGTAGTAGGCTCTTTTCCTGTCTTAACTTCTTTTATAAATTCATTTTTACTTGTTTCAAATATTTTTATACTGTTATTATACGTATCCGTTACAAATATATATTTATTATCCTTGGATAACTCCAAACCTTGAGGTGTTCCATTTACCTTTATACATCCAACTTCTTTATAAGTATTATAATCTAAAATCTTTATAGCCTTTATGCCTAAATCTGCAATATATATAAGTTCTTTTTCATAGTTTATACAAATTTCTACTGGTATTAATAATCCTTCTATATTATGTATTAATTTTAAATCGTATTTATCTAATACTATAATTTTTCCATCTAATGTAGATATGTACATTAAATTTTTAATATCATCAACTTTTATATGCCATGCTTTACTATTAATTTCTACTTTTCTTTCAATATTTTTGCTTATAACATCTATGCATAGTATAGAATCTATACATGGTACATATAACTTATTAGTTTTCTTATCAAAAGCAAATCCATGAGGCATGTTATCAACACTAATTACACCTATTGGATCTAATGTATTTTTGTTTAATACATATATGCTATTAGAATCTTCATTGGCTATAAATAATTCATCCTTGCAAATAGATACCTGGCTAAGATTCCCACCTATAGATACTGAATCTATAATTTGTTCCGTTACCATATCAAAAACATACAATACGCCATCAAAAGAGCTAGGTATATACATTATATTTTTTTCTTTTTCTATACAAAAATGATGAGGGTATATATCTGTACCTAAACTAATCTCTTTTTCTACCGTTAAAGTTTTATAGTCTATTATACTAATACTTTGTGATAGATAGTTAGATGTATATAGCTTCAAAATAAAACCTCCTTACTAATAGTGTACTACCATAATATATTGCTTTAAATACTTGTCTTATTACTTTTTTTTAACTTGAAATGAATCAATGTTATTGTTATTATTGATTTAGTATATTTTGGGAGGTTTAAATTATGAAAGTAACAGTAAAACCATCAGGTGTTTGTTGTAGAGAGATGACTTTTGATATTGATGATAACAACATAGTAACGAGTGTAGATTTTGTAGGAGGATGTCCTGGTAACTTAATAGGATTAAAACATTTAGTAGAAGGAAGACCTGCTGATGAAATAGCTGAAAAGTTACAAGGAATTCAATGTGGAGTAAAACCAACATCTTGTCCTGATCAATTATCTAAAGCTTTACGTGAGCAATTATCAAAATAGTTTTCAATAAAAAAATGTATGAAAATGAGTTAAATCCCATTTTCATACATTTTTATAAATTTTTCATTATAGTTCTTACATGTCCTATCATATATAAAGATCCTGCACTTATTATAACGTCATCTTCTTTAGAGTTTTCAATTACATATTTAACAGCATCATTTATATCTTCTTTGCAAATAACTTCAATATTATACTTTTCTATCTTTTCTTTAAGTTTTATAGCATCTATAGCTCTCGGATTATCTGGTGTTGTAGTTATAACACTATTAAATCCAGGAATTAATATATCCAGTACAGAATTTATATCCTTATCTTCTAACATTCCTATTAAAAGTATTTTATTTTTTCCTTTAAAATATTTATCTATAGATTTAGCTAAAGACTCAGCACCTTCTTCATTATGAGCTCCATCTATTATAAACATTGGATTTTCTTTTATCTTTTCGATTCTTCCGGGCCATTTTGTTTCCATTAGTCCTTTTCTTAAATTTTCTTCACTTATTAATATTTCTAATTTATTCTTTATAAGTTCTATTGTAGTAAGTGCAACTACTGAATTTTTTACTTGATGATCTCCAATTAAATTAATTTGTAAATCTTTATATTCCTTATTATTTATAATACAATCAAATTTTTGGAAATTAATATTAGATTCTTTTAAAGTTATATCTTTAAAATCACACTCTATATATTTAGTATTTTTTTCATTACAAATTTCTTTTAAAACTTTGCTTGCTTCATTTTTTTGAGGATATACTATAACATCACAGTTTTCTTTTATAATTCCACCTTTTTCAAAAGCAATCTTATCTAAAGTATCGCCAAGTATACCTACATGATCTAGACTTATAGATGTTATAACTGTAGCTATTGGTTTTTCAATTACATTAGTAGCATCATATCTACCACCTAAACCTACTTCTAAAGCAACAAAATCTACTCTCTCTTTATTAAAGTAATAAAATGCCATAGCTGTTACTATTTCAAATTCAGTTGGATAATCATGTCCTTCTTTAACCATTATCTCTATTTTTTCTTTAATTATATTAACTATATTGCCAACTTCATTCTCTGGTATATTTTCTCCATTTACTCTTATTCTTTCTGTAAAAGTTTCTAAAAATGGAGAAGTATATAGCCCTACTTTATATCCACTTTGCTTTAATATAGTAGATATAAAAGAACATGTAGATCCCTTACCATTTGTTCCTGCTACATGTATAATTTTCAAATTATCTTGTGGATTTCCTAATAATTCCAAAAGTTTTTTTATATTTTCTAAGCCAAGTCTCATTCCGAATTTATGGCTTTCATGTATAAATTTAAGTGCTTCATCGTAGTTCATGTTATTCCTCCATTTTAATTAAGTAATCTTCATTTTATTAATTTCGTCAAATTACTTAATTAATCCTTTAAAACATCTATATTTAGTAATTAATTCTAAGCCCTTTTGGATAGTGATTTTTCAATACTCCATTTGATTCTTTTCCCCATCCTATAGGAATACCCTCTATTGCTACTAAAACCCATCCTCTACTTTGGCCTGTATTTATTATATTTCCTCTTAAGTAATTTAAAATATGTTCTTCTTCTAACTTAAGGTTCTCTACATGCTTAACATCTTCTAACTTTAAATAATGCGATAATGCATGTGATGGCTCAAATCTATTTTTCTTTAACACTCCTAGATGCAGTCCATATCTTAATACTTTTAATTTTTTAGCATCTGGTGATTCTTCTGGAAGTAAATATAGATTTTCTCCTCTTAAATCAAACTTGTTTCCTATATTTATATTTAAAAACTTTTTTTCAAAGTCCTTGTAATCTTTAATTTCTTTATCTAATCTTTTCGCTTTTAATTCTTTAGTCTTGCAATCTTCATCTTCTAACTTTTGAATTTTCGCTACAAAATGTCCTTCTCCTTTTACTTTATGAGGCCATACCCTATGCATTTCTATAAGCTTTGCATTTTCATTTTTTTCTATAAATTCATTTATTATATTTTCATTTTCTTCTTTTGCGAAAGTACATGTTGAGTATACTAATATACCTTCATTTTTTAACATATCATAACCATCTCTAATTATTTCTCTTTGAATAGATTGGCATTCTAATACTTTTTCATAAGACCAATCTTTTATTGCAACTTCATCTTTTCTAAACATACCTTGACCAGAACAAGGTGCATCAATTATAACTTTATCAAAATATCCATTAAATACTTTTCTTAAATTATTAGAATCAGTATTTGTTATTATACAATTTTTTGCTCCAAATCTTTCTAGATTTTCTCCTAAAGCTTTTATTCTTATTGGATTTATTTCATTAGATACTAATAATCCAGTATCATTTAACTTAGATAATATATATGTTGATTTTCCTCCAGGGGCAGCGCACATATCTAATACTTTATCATTTTCTTTTATATCGGCCCTAGGTACTACACTCATAGCAGATGGTTCTTGTAAATAATAAGCTCCTGCTTCATGAAGTGGATTTTTACCTGGTCTATCTATTTTTTCATCGTAATATAATCCTTCTTCAGCCCAAGGTATCTGATCTAGTTTAAATAAATTTAAATTTATTAAATCTTCTTTGCTTATTTTAAGTGTATTAACCCTTAATCCTGTAGTCTTTGGTTCTTCATAACTTTTTATAAAATCCTCATACTCATCTTTAAGTATTTCCTTCATATCATCTAAAAATTTTTGAGGTAAATCTATCAATTCTATCGTCCTTTCTATATATCAATTGCCTTTATTTATAAATTTTTTTTACTATAAACATTATAATAGAGTATATATTATATCATATCTATAAAATAAAAAAGGACATCTAAAGTTAGATGTCCTTAATATTTTATATTAATTATTTATGTATTTTTCAAATACTTCTCCAAAATCTTTATTGCTATACTTTAACCTTAAAGACTCCATCCAATCTAAGTTAAAACTAGTTAATTCTTTTACTATATTTACTGCATTACCCTCTAAACTACATCTAGATATAGAATCATTTGCCATTTGAAGCCCCTTAGTTCCATCTTCTATGGAAACATTATTTTTCCCTTGTATCATACTTATCTCTACTAATGTTTTATATAAATCTTTTAGTTGTTCAAGTTGTTTTTTATCTACATCTATACTAAACGCTTCGCTTCCAAAGCTAAACTTTATTTCTATGTCTAAATCTACTGTACCTGCAGTTTCTAAGGTTACCGAATTAACTCTTTCATAGTAAAATTCATGTCTTTTTACTGTTCTTTTTTTACTAATTGCATTAGCTCCATCTACATGTAATAAACCCCTATTTGTAAATACATACTCATCAGACTTTGATTTTATAACAAAATATATTTTCTCTCCATCTTCATGCATTATATAGTCATCTCCATCAACCTTATCAAAATCCTTTGGAGATATTATTTTCCCTATATCTGATAATCCTAAAGTATCTGCTGCCATTCTTCCAAATATATTCCCTGCCATATTTACCCTCCTTATTTTTAATATACTGTTTCATCTATTATATACTATAACTTATATTTATATATAATTTTTCATGTTAAAAATCAAAACAAATAAAAAAGTCTATCATATGATAGACTTTTTTAACTTTAATACTAAGTTATTTAATTTTAAAAGCTAATTTATACAGAACTATATCTAATATTAAAATAAATATTATATAAATATTAATCCCTAACGTTCCAAAATTTGAAAAAAGAAAGTGAATTCCTGCCATAATAAATATTAAAATAATCATTAAGTAATTTTCTACTATTACTGTATTTTTTTTAAAAATATTAACTGGACAAGAAAAAGGCATACTTTTATCAAGTATTTTAAATGTTAACATAGTTATAAGTATTAAAACTAAAAATATAACTACTATATGTTGAATTATATTGAGTTTATAAAAATATAAAAAAATTATACATTGAATTAAGTAAATCGGTATTATAATATTAACCAAGCAAGCTTTAACAACTGCTTTATGTACAGCCATTTTATTTTTTATATTTATTGTTATATATATATAAGATGCTTTATCATTTTTAGAATATTTCAATGATGTCATTACTGTAGGAATTATCATTAAACAGAAATATAAAAATAGATACATATATGAATTTATGTATTTTTCGTTTTTATCAAAAATCATATAAATAGGAAATATACAATAAGACCCAATAATTGGATATATTCTAAATTTAAAGTCTCTATCATTTCTTATTAGTTTAGAAACAAAATTAAAAAATATTCTTTCTTCTTTATCTTTACATATAACCTTACTCAATTTCATTGTTAGATTATGCTTTTTTACTGTTTTACTAGAACCTTCACTATTAAGTTTTTGAAGTTTTCTTTCAAATACTGGTGAAAGCTTTATATATATTAAAACTAATATTACAGGAACAACTAAAGATAATAAAGAAAGTATCAATAATGTTTCATTTTTATTTCCTGTTACTATTATTTCAAATGGAGCTGCAAACCAAAAAGGTGGTAAAAGATAACTTATTGTTCCTAAATCAATATTTTTTAATAGATTTGCACTATCATTTATATTCATTATAATAAAATAAGCTCCACTAAATAATATTGTAACCCCTATTTGTATAATGCTGATTGCATCTTTAAGCTTTTCTCCATCAAATAACTTTAATACTAGTAGATAAGCTAGTCCAGATACAATTATTATAAAAATATTTAAAAGCAATATTTCTATTAAAAGTACTAAAAAAAATATTAATCCATACTTTATTGATGCAATTAATGAAAATCCACTTAATGCTATGCTTATCCTTATCATATATATCATAACATGTGTTATTTTAGATGCATTCAATGTTTTTAAACTTACGCCTCTAGTGAATAATATACCTTTATCATGTATATCTAATATCACAGATGAAAAATCTGACATAAATGTTGTAAGCATCAAAAACATAATCATTGTAAAGTATATAGTCATTGATATAAGAGTGTTTTTATTCATTAACATAATCATCATCATAAAGAATCCAATAAATGCATACAGTAATAATATTATTTTATATTGATTTGAAGATTGTTTATTCTGTTGATTATTTAATAATATAGATGTTTGCCTAGAGTCTATTGTTAGCTTTGTCCTTAATATTAACCTCATATCATCATAATCAACGCCTAGCTTTTCATATAAAAATCTGAATTTATCAAGTATCTTTAGTGAAATAAAATTTTTCATAATTTACACCTCTTTTATTATAGATATAAATTTTTCTGCAAGTTCTTTATATTCACTAAATCCTGTAAGTTGATTAAATATTTGAGCTAGAGATTCCTCATGTACTATTTCTTTTAAATCCTCAAAATTACCATCTGCAACTATATTTCCATCATTTAGGAGTACTATCCTATCACTAATTTTTTCTACAACTTCCATTATATGTGATGAGTAAAAAATAGTTTTACCTTCTTCTTTTAAACTTAACATAATTTCTTTTAGAACCATTACACTATTTGCATCTAATCCACTTAGGGGTTCATCTAAAAATAATATATCTGGGTTATGTATTAAGCTAGATATTATAACTACCTTTTGTTTCATTCCTTTTGAGAAAGAGCTAATTCTTGAATTATATGCATCTTTTATTCCTAAAATATCCATTAATTCATAAGCTTTTTTATCTGCAATATCATATTCTAGTCCATAAAGTTGTCCTATAAATGTTAAATATTCTCTAGCAGTTAAGCTTTCATAAGTTTCAGCTACTTCAGGAACATAACCTATCCTTTTTTTATACTCACTATTTCCATTTGATATGTCTTCTCCAAATATTTCGACTAATCCAGTATAGCCCTCAACTAATCCTAATATTATTTTTACAGTTGTACTTTTTCCTGCTCCATTTGGGCCTATATATCCTATTATACTTCCTCTATCTACTTCTAAATTTATTCCTTTTAAGACTTCTTTTCCTTCAAACTTCATCTTTAGATCTTTTATAAATATTACTTTATCCATAATTTCTCCTGTCGATAGTGTAAAACTATTTTTTACCAAATTATACCACATATTTTAATTCACTTCCAAATTTGAATTCCTATTTTGATATAAATCAATTTTATATTAATAAAAAAGCTATCTCGATATACGAGATAGCTTTTTATTATTTCATTTTAGCTTCTATATTTTCTATTCTTTCAATAACTGATTTCATCATTTCTTCGAATTTTTCTTTTTTAGCTTTTTCTTCATTAACTAAGCTTTCTGGAGCTTTAGCTAGGAATCCTTGATTAGAAAGTTTTCCGTTAACTCTCTTTATTTCGCCTTCTAATTTAGCTTTTTCTTTATTTAATCTCTCTAATTCTTTAGTAAAATCAACTAATTCATCAAGAGGTATAAATATTTTAACTCCATCTATAACAACACTTACTGCATCTTCTGGTATATTAGTTTCATCTTCAACTATTTCAACATTTGAAGCAGATGCTAATGTTACAAAGTAGTCTAATCCTTCTACCATAGCTTCTTTCTTTTCAGCTGTTGGAACGATTATAACTTTAGCTTTCTTTGATGGTGGTACATTCATTTCAGCTCTTACATTTCTTATATTTCTTATACCATCCATTGTTAAGTTCATCATTTCTTCTTCTTTAGCCATATTATCAGCTTCATTGTAATGAGGGAACTCAGCTACTACTATACTTCCTTCTACAGTTGGAAGGTGAGTATATATCTCTTCTGTTATAAATGGCATATATGGGTGAAGAAGTTTTAATATCTTCTCTAATACATATGTTAATGTATATAAAGCTGTTTGTTTAGCAGCTTTATCATCAGAGTATAATCTTGGTTTAACTATTTCTATATACCAGTCACAGTATTCTGACCAAGCAAAGTCGTATATCTTTTGAGCAGCTATTCCTAAGTCAAACTTATCCATGTTGTCAGTAACTTCCTTAACAACATTATTAGCTCTTGATATTATCCACTTATCAGCTAAAGTCATATTACCTTCTACTGATTCTCTAGTAACACCTTCCATTATATCTTCATCTATATTCATAAATACAAATCTAGACGCATTCCATAATTTATTTGCAAAGTTTCTAGCAGCTTCAACTCTTTCCATATAGAATCTCATATCATTTCCTGGAGAGTTTCCAGTAGCTAACATAAATCTTAAAGCATCAGCTCCGTATTGATCTATAACCTCTAATGGATCTATTCCGTTTCCTAGAGATTTACTCATTTTTCTACCTTCTGAGTCTCTAACTAGTCCATGTATTAATACATGTTCAAATGGAGTTTCTCCCATACAGAACATTCCTGCAAATGCCATTCTTACAACCCAGAAGAATATTATATCGTATCCAGTTACAAGAACACTTGTTGGATAATAGTAATTTAATTCTTCTGTATTATGAGGCCATCCTAAAGTTGAGAAAGGCCATAAAGCTGAAGAGAACCATGTATCTAATACATCTTCATCTTGCTTAAAGTGAGTATGTCCACACTTAGGACAAGCTGTAGGCATTTCTTTAGCTACAACTACCTCACCACACTCTTGACAGTAATAAGCTGGTATTTGATGACCCCACCATAACTGTCTTGATATACACCAGTCTCTTATGTTTTCTAACCATTGTAAGTAAGTTTTATCAAACTTATCGGGAACAAATTGTAAATCTTTTTTCTTTAATATATCTATAGCAGGTTTTGCTAATTCATCCATCTTAACGAACCATTGATCAGATAATCTTGGTTCAACTACAGTTTTGCATCTATAGCAAGACCCTACATTGTGATTATGATCTTTTATAGCTATTAAGTATCCAGCTTCATCTAAGTCAGCTATAAGTTGTTTTCTACACTCATATCTGTCCATACCTTCGTACTTACCAGCTAATTTATTCATAGTTCCGTCTTCATTCATTACATTTATCTTTTCAAGATTATGTCTTTGACCTACTTCAAAGTCATTAGGGTCATGTGCTGGAGTCATTTTAACTGCACCAGTACCAAACTCTAAATCAACATAATCATCAGCAACTATTATAAGTTCTCTACCTATTAAAGGAAGTACTGCATGTTTTCCTACTAAATGAGTGTATCTCTCGTCTTCAGGGTTTACTGCTATACCTGTATCTCCTAGCATTGTTTCTGGTCTAGTTGTAGCTATTTCTAAAAACTCTTCACTACCTGCTATTGGATATTTTATATGATAGAACTTTCCATCATGTTCTTCATGTTCAACCTCTGCATCAGATAATGTAGTTTTACAATCTGGGCACCAGTTTATTATTCTATTTCCTCTATATATTTGACCTTTTTCATATAGTTTCACAAAGAACTCAGTAACGGCTTCATTACATCCTTTATCCATTGTAAATCTTTCTCTATCCCAGTCACAAGAATCTCCTAACTGCTTCATTTGGTCAACTATTTTTCTACCAAACTCATTTCTCCAGTCCATAGCTCTTTTTAAGAACTCTTCTCTTCCTAGTTCGTATTTAGTTTTTCCTTCTTGTTCTTTAATTCTTTCAACAACCTTAACTTCTGTTGCTATAGATGCATGGTCTGTTCCTGGTTGCCATAAAGTTTCATAACCGTCCATTCTCTTCCATCTTATAAGTATATCTTGTAAAGTATGATCAAGAGCATGCCCCATGTGTAATTGCCCTGTTATATTTGGTGGGGGAAGCATTATTGTAAATGGCTTTTTATTTGGGTTTGGCTTAGATTTAAATAATCCCTCTTCTACCCACTTTGAATATAATCTTGATTCAAAGTCTTTTGGATTATACGTTTTTGATAAGTTAGTATTTTCCATATAGATTCCTCCTATTATTTTGATATTTTAAAATTAATTTTCTATAAATAAAAAAGAGCTTTTACATCCATTTAAGGACGAAAAGCTCGCGTTACCACCTTAATTTTATATAAACTTGAAATTTAAAATTTATATAACTCTTAATGAATTTAACGATTCTCACCGTCTAAGCTTACTACTATTTCTGCTTAGAAACTCCAAAGCTACCTTCTGCAATTCGTTTCTTAGAAAGTTTTTCAGCCGATGAACTTTCCTCTCTGTAAGTTGAGCTTGCATACTCCTCTTTTTCTTAGTCTTTAATTATTCTATTTATCTTTTAATTATATATAATCCATATTATTATTGTCAATATTTATAAGCATTATATTCATTTACTTAAGTTTTGTTTCCAGAAATTTTTAGGGTTTTCTCTCTCTTCAATAGGAAGTATAGTATATCCTTGATTTTCTAATTCATCTATTATTCCTTGAAGAGCTCTTACACTTTGTTCTTTTTCATGCATAAGTAAAACTATCTCTTTATGCTGTGGGCCATATGTTTTTACACTTTCAACTATTTGTTCTGATGTAGCTCTCCAATCTTGTGTATCTAAGTTCCAATCCCAAATTTTATAACCCTCTTTTAATAACTCTTCATAAGATTCTTTCGGTGCATATGGTTTACTTCCATATGGTAATCTTATTAAGTTAGATGTTTTATTAGTTATTTTTTCTAAAGTATTTTTACATTTGTTAAACTCATTGGCAGTTGCCTCAGGTGTTTTATATAAAACATTTATGTCATGGCTCACACTATGAAATCCTAGAGAATGATCTTCTTTAGCTATATTTTTTAATGCTTCAGGATATGTTTTCATATTTCCCTCTATCATAAAAAAAGTAGCTTTTACATTATTTTTTCTAAGTATGTCTAAAATCTCATCAGTATATTTTGAAGGTCCATCATCTATAGTTATATATGCAATTTTTTCTGGCTTAGGTCTTGGCCCTCTATTACAAATATCACTAGTTTTTAGCATAAGTTGAGTTAGTGTTAATGCATCACTATCTAATAGCTTGACCTCTATGTTGCTATTTGTGTCTTCTTGAGTTCTTTCAAAAATATTTTCGTACATAAGAAATATTAAAAATAAAAGTATACCTACTATAAACAAATTTAATAAAATAGGTTTAATTCTTCTCTTCATCCCCATTTCCCCTTTATGTAATTAATAAGAACTATATAATAATAATTATTACCACTTATATTAATATCTATAGCCTCTATTTAATAAATATGTTTATAGTTTATAAAATATTAGCATAAAAAAATAAAACTACTTAATTTGTAGTTTTATCCAATCTCTATCATATCACCTTTTAGTGCATATATTATTTTTTCACATATATTTGTTGTATGATCTCCAATTCTTTCTAAATATCTGCCAATGAATAAAAGCCTTACTCCTTGATCTATATTTATTTCTTTTTCATGCATAATTCTAAGTGTATGCTCTTGAACTTGATCATATAATTTATCAATAAAATCATCTTTAAGAGCTGTATTATATGCTAATTTCTCATCTTTATTTTCTAAAGCATTTTTCGCACTCTTTATCATATCTATACAAACTTCTTTCATTTTAGGAATATCTATTAGTTCTTTTATATACTCTTCTTCTCCAATTTTTACAACTTCATCAGCTATATTAACAGAATAATCTCCTATTCTCTCTAATTCTAAACATATACTTTCTAAAGCATATATAACTCTTAAATCTTTTGCCATAGGTTGTTTTAAAGCCATAAGCTCAATACTTCTATCTCTTATATAATCTCTTAAATCATCTATTTCGTCATCTTCTTTAGAAATTTTCTTTGCATTTTCTACATCTTTACTTATCATATATTTCATAGAATTCTCTAAAATTTCTTCGCTCTTATCAAACATTTTTAATGTGTAGTTTATAAGTGTATTTATATTTAACTCTAAGCTACTGTTGATCATATTTTAACTCCTTTTATTGATTGTTTTATAGTTTAACCTAAATATCTTATCCGAATCTTCCCGTTATATAATCTTCCGTACGTTTATCTCTTGGGTTTGTAAATATAGTTTTAGTTTCATCAAATTCAACAACTTCTCCTGATAAGAAAAATGCCGTTTCATCAGATACACGAGCTGCCTGTTGCATATTATGAGTAACAATTACTATAGTAAATTTATCTTTTAATTCTTCTATTAATTCTTCTACCTTAGATGTAGAAATTGGGTCTAATGCAGATGTAGGCTCATCCATTAATATAACTTCTGGCTTCATAGCTATAGTTCTAGCTATACATATACGTTGTTGCTGCCCTCCAGATAAACCTAATGCAGATTTATTTAATCTATCTTTTACTTCTTCCCAAATAGCTGCTCCTCTTAAACTCTCTTCAACTATTTTGTCTAAAGTAGCTTTATCTTTTATACCATGAATTCTCGGTCCATATGCAACATTATCATATATACTCATAGGGAATGGATTAGGTTTTTGAAAAACCATTCCTACTTTTGTACGTAGTTTTATAACATCATCAGACTTATATACATCTTCTCCATCAACTAGTATTTCTCCTTTTATTCTAACACCTTCTATTAAGTCATTCATTCTATTTAATGTTCTTAAAAACGTTGACTTTCCACAACCTGAAGGTCCTATAAGTGCTGTAACTTTATTTTCTTTTATTTTCATATTTATGCCTTTTAAAGCTTTATTATCTCCATAAAACAACTCTAAATTTTCTACATTTATTTTTATATTATTCATCTTAGTAGCTCTCCTTACTAAACTTTTTAACTATAAACTTAGCTAAAGTATTTAAACATAAAACTATTACTATTAATACTACTCCTACACTAGCTGCTGCTTGTATATCACCAGTTTCTTTTGCTATTAAGTAAGATTGAACTGTTAATGTTCTCGCACTATCAAATATAGACCCTGGCATTTGTGCAACCGTACCTGCTGTTAATAGTATTGCTGCAGATTCTCCAACTACACGTCCTATAGATAATATTATTCCTGATAATATACCTGGTAATGCACTAGGAATTATAACCTTATATAGTGTTTGAAACTTTGTCGCTCCCATTGCTAAAGATGCTTCTCTATATCCATCTGGAACTGTTTTTAATGCTTCTTCTGTAGTACGTATTATTACTGGTAAAATTATTATTGCTACAGTTAAAGAACCAGCAATTATAGAGTATCCCATTTGTAATGTAACAACAAAGAATATACCTCCAAATAAACCATATACAATAGATGGAATACCTGCCAAACTTTCCGTTGCAAACCTTACAATTTCAACAATTTTACCTTTTTTAGCATACTCTTGAAGATAAACTGCTGCCAATACTCCAATAGGTGTAGCAACTAATATTGATAAAAATACAGTATATAAAGTTGTAACTATCATTGGTAGTATTCCTCCACTGCCTCCAGCTGAGTAATCACTAATTAAATAATTTAAGTTTATACCTCCTATACCTTTTATAAATATAAACCCAACTATTACTGCTAACATTCCTATCGTAAATACCGCTGACAATAAAACTGCAGCCTTTAATATATTTTCCTTTATTTTTCTCATATTACATTCCTGCCTTATTAGAAAGTTTACTTAATACTAAGTTCAGTATTAATATAAATGTAAATAATACTACTCCTGTAGCAAATAACATTTCTTGATGTGTTCCGAATGCATATCCCATCTCTAATGCTATGTTTGTTGTAAGAGGTCTTACGCTATCCATAATAGAGTTTGGTAAAACTGGTGAGTTCCCAGCAACTAACATCACAGCCATTGTTTCTCCTAAAGCTCTTCCCGTTCCTAAAACTACCGCTGCTAATATTCCTGATTTAGCTGCAGGTAAAACTACTTTAAATATAGTTTCTATCTTTGATGCTCCAAGAGCTAAAGAACCTTCTCTATAAGCATTAGGTACAGCCTTAATAGCTGTCTTTGAAACTGCTATTATTGTAGGGAGCATCATTATAGATAAAACCAATACTACTGCTAATAGACTTTGTCCTTTAGGTAAATTAAATATATTTTGTATAGTCGGAACTATTATTGCTAATCCAAATAATCCATATAGTACAGATGGTATTCCTGCTAATAAATCCACTCCTGAACTTATAAGTTTAGCTACTTTTTTAGGTGCAACTTCAGCTATAAAAACTGCTGTAAGTATTCCAATAGGAGCCCCTATTAATAATGCCCCTATTGTAGATATTATAGATGCAACTATCATCGGTAGTATTCCATATTGATCTGCACTTGGAACCCAAGATGCACCTGTTATAAAATCTATAAAAGAATATCCTTTCAATATAAATGGTGTAAGCCCTTTGTAAAAAACAAATCCTATTATAAGTAATAAACTTATTACAGCTACTAATGCACTTAGCATAAATATGTTTTTCGCTATTTTTTCCATTGTATATTTCATTTTATTATTGTTCCTAGAATCAACTAGTTGCTCCTTAGCTAACATAAATACCTCCATTTTAATTACTAGTTATTTAGCAATTACTTAACACTTATTAATCCTTCTTCTGATACAATTTTTTGACCTTCTTCACTTAATATATAATCTATAAATTTCTTTCCATTTTCTGATAGTGCTTTATCTTTATACACCAATAAAAACGGTCTAGCTAATTTATAATCTCCATTTTTAGCATTTTGTGATGTTGGAGAAATTTGATCTACATCTAATGCATTTACACTATTATCAACATAGCTAAAAGATGTAAATCCTATTGCATTTTCATTACTAGATACTGTTGATTTTATATTCCCATTTCCATCACTTATTTGAGCTTCTTTAACTAACTCAGTTGAGTTATATCCTACTATTTCTTGGAAAGCATCTCTTGTACCTGAACCTTCTTCTCTTGAAACAACTACTATAGGAGCATCTTTACCCCCAACTTCTTTCCAGTTAGTTATTTTTCCTGTATATATATCTTTTATTTGATTCATAGTAATGTTTTTAACTTTATTATTTTTATGAGTTATTATAGCGATTCCATCATATGCTATATTAGTCTCTTTAAGCCCTTCTTTCTTTTCTGCTGGTTTAAGGTCCCTAGATGCCATACCTATTTGAGCTACTCCAGTTATTGCATCTTTTATACCTGCCGATGATCCTAATTGATTTATTTCAACCGATACATCTGAATTGTGTGATTTAAATTCTTCTGCTTCTTTTTCTATAACTGGTCCAACTGATGTTGATCCCGATATAGCTACTTTATCTGACCCTGAACCTGTTGTTCCACAACCTACAGCTAATAATCCTACAATCACTGTACTTGCCAATAAAGTTCCTATTTTTTTACTAAACATAAATACTTCCTCCGTAATTTAAAATTTCGTTTTAAATTCATATATTCTTAATTAAATACTGTACTCGTTTAAATCTTAAATAATTTTTTCTATATTTAAATAATAAATTACTTATGTTAAATGTAAATTAGATATTAGTTAACTAAAAGTAAATAAGGTTAAATAGAAGTAAAGTTATGTTAAGTTAAAGTAAATTTAATATTTTGATGTATTTTTGCATAAAAAAAGAGAATGTTAATTAACATTCTCTTTCTAATTCTTCTACTAATTCTTTAAATACATCTAATGCTTTTTCTATAGATTCTTTTTTCTCCATATCAACACCAGCTGCTCTTAGCTGATTAAGTGGATAATCCGAACCTCCACTTTTTAAAAACTCTATATATTTTTCAACTGCACTTTTACCTTCATTTAATATTTTCTCACTTAAAGCACTTGCTGCTGAAAATCCTGTTGCATACTTATATACATAAAAATTAGAATAAAAATGAGGAATTCTTGCCCATTCTAATCCAATTTCCTCATCTACTATACATGATTTACCATAATATTTTTTATTTAAATCATAATATATATCAGTAAATTCTTTAGCAGTAAGTGGCTCACCAGCTTCTACTCTCTCGTGAGTTATCTTTTCAAATTCTGCAAACATAGTTTGTCTATAAACAGTAGTTCTAAACTGTTCTAAGTAATAATTTAATAAATATATTCTTTCTTCCTTAGAGCTTGAATTTTCTAATAGGTAGTTAACTAAAAGTAATTCATTTAAAGTAGATGCAACCTCTGCTACAAATATTTTATATGAAGAATATAAATATTCTTGACTATGCTTTGAGTAATAACTGTGCATTGAATGTCCTAATTCATGGATTAATGTAAATAGTGAATTTAAGTCATCTTTATAACTCATTAATATATATGGAGATGAATCATAACTTCCCCAAGAATAAGCACCACCTTGCTTACCTTCATTTTCATACACATCTATCCATCTCTCATTGAATGCTCTTTTTACTATACTTAGATATTCTTCACCTAATGGTTTTAAAGCCTTCAGTATTATATCTTGTGCTTCTTCATAAGTTATCTTCATATCAAAGTTAGATGTTATAGGCACATATAAATCATACATGTGCATCTCACCAATATTTAAATATTTTTTTCTTATATCTACATATCTATTTAACGTATCTAAGTTTTCATCTACTGCACTTATTAAATTATAATATACATCTACACTAATATCATCCTGGAATAATGAACTTTCTATTGCAGATTTATAATTTCTCATCTTAGAATAAAAAATTTCACTTTTTATTCCTCCATATAATGTTGATGCAAAAGTATTTTTATAATCTTCATATGTTGAGTATACAGCTTCAAAAGCATCCTTTCTTACTCTACTATCTTTACTTTTTAAGAAAGTCGAATAATTACCATGAGTTATTCTTATGTCTTTACCATCTTCTCCTTTTATTTCAGGAAATTTTAAATCGGCAAAAGAAAACATCTCATATACATTTTCAGGAACTGTACTTAAATCCGATACACCAGCTAATATTTCTTCTTCCTTTTCTGTAAGGGTATGTGGTTTATCTCTCAAAATTTCATCTACATATTTTTTATAAAAACTTAACTTTTCATCTTCTAGATATTCTTTTAACTTATTTTCATCCATAGAAATTATTTCAGGAACTATGTATGATGTAGCCATTGATAGTTCTGTTGATAGCATTTCTGCTTTTGTTGCTCTTGCTTGATTTTCATTATTACGAGTATCTTCGTGCTGTTTCATGTGAGTGTATACATATAAGTTTTGAAGGATTCTTGATGCCTTTTCAGAGTTACTTAATACTTTATAAAGGTTTTCTTTACTAGAAGAAATCTTTCCTTTATACGATTTCAATTCCTCTATGATACTGTTTACTTTATCAATGTCATCTTTAATTGATTCATTTGATTGATACATAGTATCGATATTCCATTTAAACTTATCTTCTATTGAAGTTCTATCTACGCCCATATTCGTTGCTCCTTTTCTAAGCTTATAGTTTTAAAGTACAGCTATTAATATAGCTCCTTCAGAAGTGTAAGTTCCCATTACAGGACCTATACTTGATATTATTATATCCTTATGTTCATAATTTTCTTCTATATGTTTTGCAATTTTATAAGCTTTTTCTTCACAATTTGCATGTCCTATGACCAAAGTTTTATTTTTTATGTCATGTACGTTATTTTTAACTCTTTCAAATAGCTTTTTCATGCTATTGCTTTCTCCTCTAGCTTTATCTATAGGTTTAACTTCACCTTCTGCAATTTCTATAATAACTTTAAAATTAAGTGCATTTATTAGTTTACCTGCTATTGGATTTACTCTTCCGCCTTTGATAGCGTTTTCAAGAGTATCTAATACCCCATAAAAAGCTATATCTTTTTTGATGTCTTCTAAGTAGTCAACAACTTCTTTTAACGATTTCCCTTCTTGTATCAATTTATTCGCTTTATATACCATTAATCCTACACCTATAGACCCACTTAACGAATCTACAACTGCAATTCTTTTGTTACTTCCTAGGTTGTGTTCTAAATAGATATTCTTAGCTAGTACAGCACTGCTATATGTACTAGATAATTTAGATGTTAATGTCACTATTAATATTTCTTCTTCTTCACAATGCTCAAACATCTCTATAAATCTTTCAGGAGATGGACTAGATGTTTTTGGTAATTCTTTACTTTCTTTCATTTTTTTATAAAATTCTTTTTCAGTTATATCTACTCCACCTATATAGTGATCTTCTCCAAATGCGATATTGATTCCTACAACTTTAACTCCCATTTCATCCAAGAGTTCTTTTGGGAAATCTGTAGATCCTTCTACTATTACTCTTATGTTTGTCTTCACTTCACACACCTCAACTTTTTTATAGCTATACTTATTTTATATATTTTAATGTAAATAATCTATACTTATTATATTTTTTAAATCATTTAACTCTAATATTATCTTTTCTACCATAATTCGTCTATCATAAACAATAAAAAAATTAACTATATATCCCTTATCTCCATCATTTATGTCTATATTATTAATTTTAATTTGTGATTTTTCTAATTTATTATACAGAGTAGAAATGATGTTTATATCATCTACTTCTATAGTTAAAATATTTTGTTTTTTCCTAAAAAGTAATTTATCTATGTTCTTTAATATATATAAAGTTATTAATACAAATACCCAAGCAAGAATTCCAAGAGTATATTGCCCATAACCAATTGCAATTCCTATACAAGCAGTAGCCCATATGCCAGCTGCAGTTGTAAGCCCTCTTATCCCACTTGAATTTTTAAGAATAGCTCCTGTACCTAAAAATCCTATCCCAGATAATACCTGAGCTGTTAATCTAGATGGATCTAAACTTGTTTTACCTCCATAATCTATAAATAATATCACTGATGTTATAGATGTTATACAAGATCCTACAGCAACAAGTATATGAGTCCTAAACCCTGCAAACTGATAAGATTTTTCTCTTTCAAGACCTGTAAGTCCACCTATAATAAGTGCGATTAATAGCCTAGTAATAATATCTATCGCCGTTATAATGATCTCCTCCCTTTTATAGCTTATATCTATTTATATTTAACTTGGGCTAGTCATTATTACGAATATATTATAACTATGGAAAGTAAGCAAATAAAAAAGGGCTATATTTAATAGCCCTAAATTTAATCATTTATATTATCCTTTATAACATTTATATGTGTAGGATATGCTATATTTATTCCATTGTCTTTAAAAGTTATTAATATTTGAAGTTTTGTATCTTTTAATACCTTAAAATACTTATTGGATTGTACAATTCCTGTTATAGTATACTTTGCTCCTATGTGGCTTTCTTCTATATCAGTAACTCCATATACTTTAAATTTACCATAGCTTTCTTTATTTTTTTTAATACTCAATATTTCTTTATGTCTTTCATTTAGAATATCACATACTTCTTCCAAGGCATTTATTACCTTCATAGGATCTTCTTCATATGATACTCTGACATTTACAACAACTCTCATAGTATTTCTACTATAGTTTCTAATACTTAATATATTTCCATTTGGGATAGTAACTCTTCTCAAATCCCAATCTCTTAAACTAGTACTTCTCAAACCAATTTCTTCGACAGTTCCCCTAAACTCTTCATTTAGAATAACGAAGTCTCCGACTTGTATTTGCTTTTCAAATATGATAAAAAAACCGTTAAAAATATCCTTTAGTATACTTTGTGAAGCTACTCCAGCAATTAACCCAACTATACTTGCTCCAGTTACTAGAGTGCCAAACTTTGTAACATCAACTATATTAAATTCTTTTAGTAACAGTATTATGGTAAGAATAAATATAATATAATACGCCATGGAACATAAAACACTACTTAAAGTATTTTCATATCTTACATCAAATCTAGTTAATTCAAACAGTTTTTTCAAAAAGTATTGTATTAATTTTAGTAAAATATACGCACATAAAATTATTATAATTGAGTTTATAATCCTTGCTAGAATCATGTTTAATACCTTTCTTTCAACAATTATATATCAATTATAAATTATTAGCTTTTTATTAAAATCTTATACCTAAATCTAAAAAAGTTTGTATTCTAAGGAATTACAACCTAAATCTAAGGTTGTAATTCCTTAGAATACAAAAAGTCTTCCCTTTTACTTAGAAGACCCTTGGCTTAACTTTATATACTTGTTTATTGCTTCATCAATCTTATTGCTAGTACTAACCAATTCTTCTTTGAATATATCAGGATATTCTATATAAGTGTTTATTTCTTCTCTTAATGTTTCAATTTCCTTCTTTAGTAAAACCATCTCATTTTTAGTCATCTTATCACCACTGTTACAAATTTATATATATTTACTTATATTTTAACAATGTTTTCCCCTTTATGTCAACAAACGTTTTACTAATATAGGGCATTTTATTAACCATGTATTTCGATGTAATTCCAACAAATACACCTGTAATTATTGATGCTATTAACATATAAGGTAAATAACTAAATATCATAGCATTTTTTATAATTAAACCAGCTACAATTAGCTGACCTATATTATGTCCTATAGCCCCTAAAACACTTACTCCTATTAAAGAGAATTTTTTTAATTTCAAAGCCCCTGTCATAAAAAACAAACTTAAATATCCACCTACTATGCTAAACATTAAATAAGAAATTGGACCTGCAAATATAGAAGACATCAATATTCTAATAGATAAAATTATAAAAGTATCTTTAAATCCAAATATAACTAGGCAGGTTAAAGTAATTATATTTGTAAGCCCTAGCTTTGCTCCTGGAAATATTGCAATTAGAGGATTTGGTATATAACTTTCTAATATATATAAAATCAAACTATATCCTACCATCAATGCCATATACGTCAACTTCTTTGTTTTCATGCTATATCCCCCTTAATTATATGTACATAAATCAATTATATAATATCCTATTTAAAATATAAATTATTTATTTTTCATATAATAATCACTATTTATTGACTTTTTGAATATAAAATGATATATTTATATTATGATTAATTGAGAATGAAACTCATTAGGAGGTGTTAATGATGACTGTTTACGATTTAAGGGTAGGTCAAAAAGGCATCATAGATAATATATATGGAAACGAAAAATTAGCAAAAAGGTTGTTAGCTCTTGGCTGTACAAACGATACTGAAATAGAAGTAAGAAAAATAGCTCCATTAGGAGATCCAATATTAGTTCGTTTTAGAGGATTTGATTTAGCAATAAGAAAAAATGACGCAAAAAATATAAGCTTAAAATAAGGAGGTATCAACTTGATTAATGTAGCATTATTAGGTAACCCCAATGTAGGTAAAACAACAGTTTTTAACATACTTACTGGGTCTAAACAATATGTAGGTAACTGGCCGGGTGTTACCATAGAGAAAAAAGAAGGTTTTATAAGCGAAGATATAAAAATTGTAGATCTTCCTGGTATATACGCAATGGATACATTTTCAAATGAAGAAAAAGTATCTAAGCAATTTTTAGAAGAAGGCGACGTAGATTTAATATTAAACATAGTTGATGCATCTAGTTTAGATAGAAACTTATATCTTACTACTCAACTTATGCAATATAATAAACCTATTGTATTACTTCTTAATATGATTGATGTAGCTGAAGCAAAAGGAATTCACATAGATGCTAAAAAGTTAGAAAAAGAATTAGGCGTTAAAGTAGTTCCTATAATAGCTAAGAAAAAAGAAGGTCTAGAAAATATAGAAAATGATATAAAATCAACTTTATCATCTAGATTTAATTATAGAAAAGATTTTGGAAATGAGTTAAACACATACAAAGAAATAGAAAAAATATTAAGTAAATCTATGAAGTCAGGATTTAAAAATAAGGAAAGCATAAGTAGTAAAATAGATAATATAATATTAAATCCTATATTAGCTTATCCTATATTTATAGCAGCTTTACTGATATTATTTAAATTTACTTTTGACTGGGTTGGTGGACCTCTTCAAGAGTTAACGGAAACATTAATAGATACTTATTTAGCAGTTCCTGCTGATGCATTGTTAGCGAATTCTAGCCCTTGGTTCCACTCTTTAATAGTTAAAGGTTTAATAGGTGGTCTAGGTGGTGCATTACCATTCTTCCCATTAATATTTGTATTATTCTTAGGGATGTCATTCTTTGAAGACAGTGGTTATATGGCTAGAACAGCATTTTTAATGGATAACGTAATGAAAAAAGTTGGATTATCTGGTAAAGCATTTATACCTATGATTATGGGATTTGGATGCGCTTCACCAGCAATAATGGCAACTAGAACGCTAGAAAGTGAAAAAGATAGAAAAATTACTGCACTTATTTCACCTCTTATGACTTGTGGTGCTAAGCTTCCAGTATATGCATTATTTGTTTCTATATTTTTCAGTAAGAATGCAGCTATCGTAACTACATCTCTTTATTTATTAGGTATAGTAGTTGCTATAATAATAGCTCTAGTTTTAAATAAAACAGTTTATAAGACAGAAGTGGAACCATTTGTTCTTGAACTTCCAGAATATAAACTTCCAACAATTAATGGATTATTAAAAAATACTTGGAATAAAGCTAAAGGCTTCTTAATAAAAGTTTGTACTATAATGTTTGCTATGTCCGTTGTTATATGGATGTTATCATCATTTAACTTCCAAGGATTTACAGATAATATAGATCATAGTTTCTTAGCTTCACTAGGACATTTAATAGCTCCTATATTTGCACCTTTAGGATTTGGTGATTGGAGAGCAGGTATATCTGTATTAACTGGAATAAGTGCAAAAGAAGTTGTTATAAGTACAATGGAAATAGTTTATGGTGATTTAAATACTGTTTTACCTCAAACATTTACAGCGGTAACTGCATATGGATTTTTAGTGTTCTCTGCATTATACACTCCATGTATAGCTGCTCTTTCTACAATGAGAAAAGAGTACGGAAATAAAATGATGATAATCTCAGCAACTTATCAATTTGCAGTTGCTTGGGTTGCAGCATTTATAGTTAAAATTGTAGGCTCATTATTATTTGAAGGCGCTCCTGCTTCTTCAATAATAGAGTTAGCTATAGGTGGTATAATAATTGCCATAGCACTTTTAATTCTTTATAAAAATATGAAATCAAAAAGCAATGGATGCTCTGGATGCTCTGGATGCTCAAGTCAAGGAGCTTGCCCTAGCAGCAAAAGTAAAATTGCAGAATAAAAAAGATGGGATTTAAATCCCATCTTTTTTTATTTTAATTATTAAAATTTAACTTTTATACTCATATCTTTTCCGCCTCTATTTACTGATATATCTGCACTTTGTCCTACAGAGTATTTGTATAGAGCTTTATTTAAATCTGACATAGAAGTTATTTTGTTATCTCCTACCTTAACTATAACATCACCAGCTTGTATTCCTGATTTTTGTGCTGGAGTATTATTTAATGTTTCAGCTACATAAACACCTTCATCAGCTGCTAAATCTGTACCTGTAGCAGTTTCAAAAGTTTTAACATCAATACCCTTAATTCCTAATGTTACTTTCTCAAATTTACCATCTTTTATTATCTGCTCTACTATTGGTTTTGCTGTATTTATAGGAATTGCAAATCCTAATCCTTCTGCACCTGATGCTTTTGCTGTATTTATCCCTATAACTTGACCTTTATCATTTAATAATGGTCCTCCACTGTTTCCAGGATTTATACTTGCATCTGTTTGTATAAGTCCTGTCATGCTACTTCCTTTACCTGTATCAATACTTCTATCAAGACCACTTATTATACCTTGTGTAACACTTTTTTGGAATTCTAATCCTAATGGGTTTCCTATAGCTATTGCTATATCACCAGTTCTCACATCATCACTATTTCCTAAATCCGCTACTGTAAGTCCTGTTTTATCTACTTTTACGATAGCTAAATCTATAGTAGGATCATTCCATAAGACTTTACCTTTTGTAGTTGATCCATCGTTAAATAATACGTTAACATCTGATGCCTTACCATCTGAAACAACATGTGAATTTGTTAATATGTATCCCTTTGAGTCTACTATAAATCCTGTTCCTACCCCTTGAGATTCTTGCGGTATTGCAAACATGTTATTTGTATCTATTGTAGTTGTTGTTATCCCTACAACTGAAGGCATTGCTTTATCTGTAACGGCATGATATACATTCTGTGCTTTTCCACTATCATTTACAACTATACTTTGTTTACTTTGATTATTGTTTTTCGATCCTAGTTTATCTCCAAATATAAATACTGTCATAAAGCTTCCTATCATAGCACTTATTATACTTACAATTATAATTAGCGATATGCTAGTTTTCTTTCCATTTTCACTCATGTACTAATCCCTCCTGATTTTCATATTTTTAAGTTATACCCAAAATTTAATAATATTATTTGATAATTTTCTTTTCAATATACTTAAAATAAAAAACACTATATAGAGTATCTTCTATATAGTGTTTATTTTATATTAATATCCTTAAGTAAACCTTAATTATTTTAATCTTTTCTCTAACTCTTCTTTTTCTTTTTCAAATCCTGGCTTACCTAGTAATGCAAACATATTTTTCTTATAAGCTTCCACTCCTGGTTGATTAAATGGATTTACCCCTAATATATATCCACTTAAAGCACATGCTTTTTCAAAGAAATATACTAAGTATCCAAAGTTATACTCATCTAATGTTGGTATGTTAACTACTAAATTTGGAACTGATCCATCTGTATGAGCTAATAATGTACCTTGGAATGCTTTTTTATTTACAAAATCAACTGTTTTGTTTGCTAAATAGTTTAATCCATCTAAATCTATCTTTTCTTCATTTATAGTTATTTCTCTTCTAGGTTTTTCAACATTTAAAACTGTTTCAAATAATATTCTTTTACCTTCTTGTATGTATTGACCCATAGAATGTAAGTCTGTAGAGAAGTCTACTGAAGCAGGATATATACCTTTGTTATCCTTACCTTCACTTTCTCCATATAGTTGCTTCCACCATTCACCTACATAGTGTAAGCTTGGCTCATAGTTAACCATAAGTTCTACATCTTTACCTTTTCTATGAAGTATATTTCTAACTACAGCATATTGATAACTATAGTTTTTAGATAATTCAGGATTTGAAAAATCATCCATAGAATCTTTAGCTCCTTGCATTATAGCATCTATATCTATCCCACATGCAGCTATTGGTAATAATCCAACTGGAGTTAGAACTGAGAAGCGTCCACCTACATCATCAGGTATAACAAAAGTTTCATATCCTTCTTCTTCAGCTAATGTTCTTAATGCACCTTTTTTAGCATCAGTTGTTGCATATATTCTTTTACTAGCTTCTTCTTTTCCATATTTTTTTTCTAGGAAATCTTTAAATACTCTAAATGCTATAGCAGGTTCTGTAGTTGTTCCTGATTTAGATATAACATTTATAGATACATCTTTATCTTTTATAACATCTAATAAGTCAATCATATAAGTAGAGCTTATATTTTGGCCTACAAAATAAACTTCAGGAGATTTTCTTTCTTCTTTAGTTAGATTATTTCTAAAAGAATGTCCTAACGTTTCTATTGCAGCTCTGGCTCCTAAGTAAGATCCACCAATTCCTATAACTAATAATGCATCTGAATCTTTTTGTATTTTTTGAGCAGCTTTTTTTATTCTATCAAATTCTTCTTTATCATAGTTTTCAGGTAAGTTAACCCATCCTAAGAAATCGTTACCCTCTCCTGTTTTATTATGTATCATATTATGTGCAACTTTTACATATTCACTCATACAATCGATTTCTTGTTGATTGAAGAAACCAATAGAGTTACTATAATCAAAACTTAACTTGTTCATAGTTTACCCCTTCCTTATTGTTAAAAGTTTGTTTTACACTAAAAATTATATCAAACAATATTATTTTTTTCCAATTAATTATAAATATTTTTTTAATTTAATTTTAATATTTGCCTTTAAATATTTTTATATACAAAAAAACTCCTGTATTTTATACAGGAGTTTTATATATTTTATATCAATATTATTTTGAATCTAGTTTATTAGCTATAACTTGTTGAGCTATGTTTACTGCATGATCAGATACTCTTTCTAAATTAGATATTAAATCTAAGAATATAACCCCTGTATCTATGTCACATAAATTGTTATTTAATCTATGCATATGATTAGCTCTACATGATTTTTCCATCATGTCTACTTGTTCTTCCATTTTTATAACTCTACATGCTAAGTCTACATCATAGTTTTTCATAGCTTCAAGAGCATACGAATATGTAGCTATAACTTTATTATAAAGTTCTTTAACTTCTTCTGTTCCTTGTTCAGATAATTTGAAATCAGAGTTTATTATATCTTGTGCTAACTCAGCTATATTTTCTGCATGATCTCCAATTCTCTCTATATCATTAACAGTATTAAATAGTGAATCTACTATATCTCTAGAATCATCATCTAAATTAGCCTTTGATAGTTTTAATAAGTAATTTAATATTCCCTTTTGTAATTCATTTACAGTCTTTTCTCTTTTAAATGATTTATCAACTTTTTCTTGTGATTTCTCAACAAAACCATCTATTGCATAAGTTAAACTTTCTTTAGCTTTTTTACCCATTCTTAAAGTTTCTTTTACTGTACTTGCAACAGCTATAGATGGAGTTTCAACCATTCTTTCATCAAGATATTTTATAGCCTTATGATCATCATCTTCTGTATGTTTTTCAGGTACAAGTTTTACTGCAAGTTTTATTATAAACTTACTAAATGGTAATAAAATTATAACTGATACTATATTAAATAATGTATGTGTATTTGCTAATTGTCTCGCAACATCTCCTGGGTCCATACTAGTTACTATACTAACAACTGGTTTATTTAAGAATATTAAGAATACTAAAGTTCCTAAAACATTAAATATTAAGTGCATTACTGCTGCTCTTTTAGCATTACTAGATGCCCCAACACTTGATATTAATGATGTAACACAAGTACCTATATTTTGACCATATAGTATAGGTAATGCTGCACTTAATGGTATTAACCCTTGTGATGCTAGGGCTATAAGCATACCCATAGATGCACTTGAGCTTTGAACTATTGCAGTTATACCAAATCCTAATAAAAGCCCAAGGATTGGATGATCTCCAAAAGTAACTAACATGTCTGTAAAGCCTTGGTATTTTGATAAAGGCTCAACTGCTTCCTTCATAAAATCCATACCAGTAAATAAAATACCAAATCCTATAAGTATTTCTGCTATATTTTTAGTTTTTGGCTTAGAAGCAAATAAATATAAAATTATACCAATACCTAATGCTACTGGTGCAAGTCCTTTTAAATCAAATGATACAAGCTGAGCTGTTATAGTAGTTCCTATATTAGCACCCATTATAACACCTATTGCTTGTGTTAAATTCATTATTCCTGCATTAACAAATCCAACTACCATTACAGTAGTTGCACTACTACTTTGTATAATTGCTGTAACAAACGCTCCTACAAGTACACCCATAAATATATTACTAGTAAGAAGTTCTACTATCTTTTTAAGTCTAGATCCTGCTGATTTCTCAAGACCTTCTGCCATTAAGTTCATTCCGTATAGAAATAAACCCAATCCTCCCATAAGGCTAATTACTATATCCAATTTCATTTCCTCCTTGAAATATTTATAAAATTAGTCTGCAAATATAGCACCTCATTCATTTTATCAAACCAGCAACATATTTTTGTTAAATTTGAGTTAAATATTAAAAATATATTAAATTTTTATTAAATTTTCGTTAAATATTTATTTCAGAATATTTAGTAATTATTTTTTCGGCACATTTTATTCCATCTACTGCAGCAGTTACTATACCTCCTGCATAGCCAGCTCCCTCTCCACTTGGATAAAAGTCTTTAACATTTATAGATTCTAAAGTTTCATCATCTCTAACAATTCTTATAGGCGCTGATGATCTAGTTTCCACTCCAGTTAAAACTGCATCCTCCATTGCAAATCCATGTAGTTTTTTATCTAATAAAAGAAGTCCTTCTTTCATAGTCTCACACACGAATTCAGGTAGACAATCCCTTAAATCTACAAATTTATATCCTGGTTTATATGATGGATTTACACTTCCTAAATTATTACTTACTCTATCATTTAAGAAATCTCCTACTAGTTGTATAGGCGCTTTATAGTTTTTACCACCTAATTCAAAGGCTAATCTTTCATATTTTTCTTGGAATGATACTCCGGCTAATGGATGATCACTTCCAAAATCTTCAGGTAAAACATTAACTAAGACAGCACTGTTTGCATTTTCCTTATCTCTAGCATGCTCACTCATACCATTTGTAACCACTTGTCCATCTTCTGAAGCTGAAGCTATAACAGTCCCTCCTGGACACATACAGAATGTATATATCGTTCTCCCATTTGATGTATGCTCAACTAATCTATAGTCAGCTGCTCCTAATCTTGGATGATTGTAAAATTCCTTATATTGAGATTTGTTTATCATCTCTTGTGGATGTTCAATTCTTGCTCCTATAGCAAAAGGTTTTTGCGTTATTTTAACTCCATTTTCATAAAGCATTTTATAAGTGTCTCTTGCACTATGTCCTATAGCCAATATAACTACTTCAGCATCAATCTTTTCTTCATTGTTTATCGTTATTGATTCTATTTTATTATTATTAATTTTTATATCTGTTACTTTGGCTCCAAATCTAACTTCTCCACCTAGTCTAATAATTTCTTTTCTTATGTTTTTTACAACTTCTTTTAATATGTCAGTCCCAACGTGTGGCTTATAAGAATATAATATTTCTTCTGGAGCTCCAAAGTTTACAAGCTCTTCAAGAACTTTTCTACATCTAATATCTTTTATTCTTGTAGTAAGCTTTCCATCTGAAAAAGTACCTGCTCCACCTTCCCCAAACTGAACATTTGATTTTGAATTAAACTTTCCACTTTCCCAGAACTTTTTTATGTCTTCTGTTCTAGTATCAACGTCTAATCCCCTCTCTAATAAAATAGGATTATATCCTCTTTGGGATAATACTAAAGATGCAAATAGCCCAGCTGGTCCACTACCTATAACAACAGGTTTATTTTTTAGTTTTTGACTACCACTTTTTACGTCTAAGTATTTTTTTTCTTTAACCTCTACTACATCTTTTATTTTAGATTTTTTTAATATGTTTTTTTCATTTTTTAGTTCTACATCTACAGTATATACAAAATCAATTTTTCCCTTTTTTCTAGCATCTATAGATTCTTTGCATATTTTATAACTTAATAATTCATTTTCATTTACTTTAAGTTTCTTAAGTACTAATTTCTTTATGTTATCTAGACTATCATTTATATCTAATTTTATATTAGAAACTCTTAACATAGTTGTCTTCCTTTCTTTTTATTGTTATCAAAAATAAAAGCTAGGCTTTATAGGGCCTAGCTTTTATTTTTTAATTCTAATTGTATTGTTACTTAATCTCTTTGAGTTATTAACCCTCTTATAACCTTCATGTTATTGAATACTTTTTCTAAGAAATTCTCTGCCTCTTCATTATCTAGTAATTCAATTTGAGTTTGCTCATCATCATTTATACCGTTTTGTTTACAGTATTCTTTAGCTATATTTACTAATTCATCTTTAGATTCTTTACATAATTCAAACTCTTTATAGTCTATTATTATATATTGCATAGCTTTTTCTAAGCTTTTTTCATTATACCCTATTTCAATATGGTATATTACCGCATATAAATTTTCTGGAGATTCTTCTCCTTTATATACTGGTACTGCTGGATTAGATTTTACATAACTTGTTGATACAGCAATTGATTTTCCTAAATTAAGACCCATGTGTATACCTCTTTCTGTTTATTTTAAAATTAAGTTTTATACTACATTCTTAAGTCTTTATGTCTCTTACCTAAAGTACTTGGACTTATATCATATTTCTTAGATATCTGAGATTGAGTTACAGCTTGTCCATTCTCTTTTCTTATGTGATACTCAATAGCTGCTGCCCATCCGTTCTCAGACCCTTTTATTTCATTATTATTGGCTTTGTACTCGCTCCAGAAATCTAAACATTTTTGTAATATATCTGCTTCAACTTGAGCTTTAAGTAAAGTAGAAACCTTACAATCATCTTCAGATATCATTTCTTTTATTTCTTCTTGTTTCTTTTCATTAACTACTTTTTGATTTTTAAGATATTCAGCAATATTTGGATCTAATAATTGTTGGATATACTTATATAATATATGAGTATGATATATTAAGAAAGTTTTTATATCTTTATATAGATCTTCATATTGATTGAAGAAGTGATTAATATCATTTACTACTATATCTTTTACCGCTTCAGATATGCTTACTGTAACATCTAATAATAAATGTGCTCCTCCAACTTCAACTATTCTAGCTATTATACAATCACCTTGATTAAACCCATTTAAAAGATTTATATCTTCAGTGAATATTTCATCTCCAGTTATAGCATCTTTTAATAAAATTTTATCTTCTAGTTTTTCTTTTATAACATATACGCTCACATAAGATTCAAATAAACTCTTTAGTATATCTACTTCCGTTTTAGTTAAGTTATTTTTATTTTCTTCAAAAAAGTCAACAGTTATAACTTTTTTATTTTCCATTATATGATCTTGTATAAAGTATGTGTTAAAGAAGCTTTCAAACTTTTTATTTATATTTTCATCATCTAATATATAAAACATTTCTTGCGCTTTTTTATACTCTTCATTAAATTTTTCCTGTCTTGAATATTCATACAGTTTTGAGTACAGTTGTGAATATTGTTTTTGTGAAAGTACAATTTTTCTACTAGCTCTTTCCGACACAACATCTTTATTTAAACAGCATTTTTTATATTTCTTCCCACTTCCGCATGGGCATAACTCATTTCTCCCTAACACTGTTACTTTCACTCCTTTATTTCTAAATTTAAATACAATTTATAATTATATCATCTTTTTTTCAATGATTCTATACTATAAGACTATTTTATTGTTTTTGCAATGTTTTTTATTAATTTTATGTATAATTCCATCTAAAATACCTTCATTATATTGATTTATCGCATCATTTATCATTAATTCTTTTATTATATTAATCAATTTTTCTATATCACAATTTAAATTAGTGTTTTTTATGTCTATTTCAATTTTTTTCAAATAAAAAGTTTCTATATTCTCATTTAAAGTTTTCATACTCTGTGTATCTAAAATTTTAATTTTTATACTATTTAAATAGCTTTCCACTTCCTCAAAATTTTTCAACTCTTTTTTTCTTAAATTAATTTCACTTTTTTCTTTCATAATTTTTTCATATATAATTTTAAACTCTTTAATTAAATTATATTCATTATTTCCAAATATAACTCCTTTTAAATATGAATATACAATCATATTTTTTCTATATAATTTTAACATGTCATATACTTGATTAGATGATTTTTCTATTCCATTTATATTAGATCCTTTTTTAATTAAACGCTCATTAAATTCATTCATTATATGTGATGTCCAAATATGTATACTAAGCTCGTCTATATTAGCTCCATAAATTTTTTTACATATCTCTGCATATCTATTGCTTTTGTTCTCAAGAAAATCTCTTTCAAAATCATTAATATAGTTATTTATATAAAGTATATTATTTAACATGTCGATCCCCCTTAAATCCTGTAGAATGCTTTATAACCTTATTCTACAAGATCTTAGGAAAACCTTTTTATAAATTAATATATACTTAATTTCATACTACATTCTAAATTATTTTCTTCTATCTTACTCATAGTCATTCCTTCTATGTATATTTCTTTACTTATATTTTCTAACTTTTTTATTCTCTCTATTAAAAGATTGCTTACTCCAGTTATTCCAATCTCTGCAACCTTAGTTTTATCTTTATCTATTGACTTTATATAATTTATATTTAAATTTTCTCTAAAGTGTGACTCTAAACTTATAATAATATTTTCTTCTTTTATTTTATCTTTCTTCTTTTCTAACTTTTCTTTTTCTAAATTTTTAATTATCTTTAGTTGATTTTTCTGTCTTTGCTACTTATCTTTTAAAGGCTTGTATACAACTGTTAAGTTTAAAAATACAAAAACTAATATAGAGACTATAAGTATTTTTTGTTTATCAAGTTTATTGAATTTCATCATTGCCTCCTATAGTGGCACTCATATCAAATTTATATATATCGCCTTCTTGATTTATTGATTCTATATTACAGTTTTTTAAGTTTTTAATTTGTTTCATCTCATTAGTAAAATATTTAATTTGATTCGAATCTTGAGCTTGTCCTTTAATCTTTAATTTTCCATCATCTATTTCTAAAGTTAAAATATTTACATGTTTTATCAAATCCATTATTCTATAATATTCTTTTATTTTTAAGTTATTATTACCTATATAACTTATTTCTTGTGCTGTATTTAATTTATCTTTCCGCTCATTAATTTCATTTTCCTGCTTATTAACTTTCATCCATAAATTGAAATTAACTATAATAACAGTAAATATAATTATTATTGAAGTTAACTGAAATATAGTTAATTTCCTCTTATAGTCTTTTTCGTCAAAAAAGTTTAATATCTTTATGTAACCCATTAATATATCAACCCCACATTACTAATAAATCTATTTAAGTCACCTTGAGTTTGAAAATCGCTATTATTAATATTTAATTTTTCTATTTTGTAATTTTCATTTAATATATTAATAACATTTTTAGTTTCTATTCCATAATAATAAATATTATTAACATCAGATACATTTTTAGATATGAAGTCAAAAATATCTTCATTATTTATTGTATGAGATCTTATTATACTTTTGTTTTTTATAATATTTAAGTTTGATCTATCTTTTTTAATATCTAAAATTATATTTAATTCATTATTAATATCTAATATATCTTTTTCTATTAAGTTTTGTAAAATATTGAAATTAACACCTAATTTTATTGGCTTTAATTTTAAGTACTTAGATAATTCTTTGTAATTATTTTTTATTGTTTTTGGCATTAATATTACTTGAGCATTGATTTTTTCTGGAAAAACCTCTAAAACTTTATACTTTATAATATATTCTTCTATATCAATTGGCATATATTGTATAAGTTCATATTTTATAAGCCCTAATATATCCTGTCTATGATTTGTATTAATGATTTCTATATTCCTATTTATTATGTATTTATTCTGAACTGTATACGAAACTTTATTTAACAATAACTTCATAGTACTCATTTCATTTTTTATAACCTTACTAACTTGATCAAAATTTGTTACTGTATTCATATCTGTTATATATTCACAATCTAATATTTTTGTAAACTTAACTTTTATCTTTCCAAAATAATTTTCTATCAATGCTAACTTTATTTGTTTTTCTTCTATTTCTATAGCTAAAAATTTACTAATATAAATCTCTCCTTATAATATAAATTATTGTGTAGTCTCTGTTTTAGGATAAAAAACTTTTTCACCCACTTTAACATTTATATTTCCATTATCTATACTCACTACAAAACCACCTTCCTCGCTTTGAGGTTTAGGAGTACCCTCTATATAACCTTCTTTTGATAATTTGTCCAAAGTTATATCTGATACTCCATCATTTATTGCTAATTTAGTGGCTGTAGCAATATTACTAGCAGTTATATAGTCAGAATTTATTTTGCTTTCTTTACCTACATCTGTAAATTTAACTAGTGCTATACTTGACAATGTACCTAAAATAGCAACAACCATCACTAATTCAATTAATGTAAATCCTCTTCTTTTTTTATTAATTCTTTTTTTAATATTTTTCATAAATTTCCTCCTTATTTTATTTAAGTGAAGTTATAGCATCAAATATAGGAATCATTATCGATATAACAATAGCTCCTACCGAAATAGCTATAACTACAATAATCATCGGTTCAACAATTTTCAAAATTCTATTTACTAGGGTTTCTAAATTAGAGTCGTAATTTGAATTAATATTCTTTAAGCTCTGCTCTAAATTTCCTGTTTCTTCTCCTACTTGCATCATAGCTATAACAACATTTGGAAATACATTTGACATTGATAGCGAAGTTGTTATGCTATATCCCTTTTGTATAACCTCTTTTGAAATGTTCATTTTTTCATACATAAATTTATTTTTAATAACATCTGTTGATATGTCTAATGAGTTTAAAATTTGAATTCCACTACTATTTAATATATAAAAACATCTTGTAAATTTACTTATCTCTATAGCTTGTACAATTTCTTTTGTATATTTAAATTCAAAGATCATCTTATCAAATTCATATTTTATTTTTTCTGATTTAAATATTAAATTATAAAATATAATAATACCTAAAATCATTAAGATTATTAGAATTTCAAAATTGTATCTTACTAAGTCTGACATAACAATTAATAATTTAGTACTATTAGGCAATTGAGTGTGTGTGCTTATAAAAGATTCTTTCAAATTAGGAACTGCAAAAGCTAGCATAAATATAACTACCATTATTAACATGAATATTAATATAGTAGGATATATCATTGATGTGAGTAATTTTGTTTTAAATTCGTGTTCTTTTTTATAATATTTAGACAAGCTTAAAAGTATTTCATCTAATCTCCCACTTATTTCTCCAGCTTTTATCATATGTATAAAAAAATTTGGAAATGAGTTGGTCTTTTGGAATGAGCTTGAAATAGAATTTCCTTTTTGTAAATTGTCACTTACTTTTTTTAGATCTGATTTTAATTTATGGTTAAAACTAAATTGAATTGTTTTTAAAGATTTAGTGATTTCACAACCCGATGATAATAATATCCCAAGTTGCTCACAAATATTAGATAAGTCTTTATCTTTTAGTTTTTGCTTTTTTAATTCTTTTTTCTTTTTTATTCTAACTATTTTATATTTGTTTTCTATAGCATAAAAATTCAAATCTTTTTGAGAATCAAACTCAAGTCTAAGATTTTTTCTTTCTCCATTTTTATCATATACTAAGCATTCATATATTGCCAAAAATTCACCTCACTTCACTAAATAAATTGGTTAATAAACACTCATTTATTGTAGTTATATTTTCTTTTAATAAGTATTTAAAGCTATCTTCAAATGTAATCATATTATCTTCTTTAGCTATAGAATAAATTTCTTCTATATTTTTACATTCTACTATCGCTCTTCTAATTTTTTTATCTATTTCCACAATTTCATTTAAAGCTACTCTTCCCTTAAATCCAGTTTTGTTACAGTCTTCACATCCTATACTTATCTTTCTTTTAGCTTTAAAAGTATGTTTTAAATTATCTTCTTCATCAATATCTACACTACAATAGTTACATACTCTCCTAACCAATCTCTGAGAAATTATTCCTTTTAAACAAGATGCTATTAAATATCTAGGTATACCCATATCCAGTAATCTATTTATGGCTTCTACTGAATTATTTGTATGCATAGTGCTTATAACAAAGTGGCCTGTGGAAGCAGCTCTCATTGCTATCTGAGCAGTCTCTACATCTCTAATTTCTCCAACCATAATAATGTCTGGATCTTGTCTTAAAATAGATCTAAGCCCATTTGCAAAGTTAAGTCCTATCTTTGTATTCAATGGTATTTGATTTATACCTTCTATCTTATATTCTACTGGATCTTCTATTGTAACTATATTTTTATCCATATTTTTAAAATCATTTAAAATAGAATACATTGTAGTTGTTTTTCCACTTCCAGTAGGTCCTGTTATTAATAAAATACCACTCATGTTTTTTATTATTTTCCCAACTTTATCTATAGCAATATCTGAAAATCCAATTTCCTTTTTATCTATAATGAATTTATCTCTATTTAAAAGTCTTATAACTACCTTTTCTCCATAAATAGTTGGTATTGTAGAAATTCTAAGGTCAACAATATTCCCATTTATATTTCTATCTATTCTTCCATCCTGAGGTAATCTTCTCTCTGCTATATCAATTCCTGCTAATAGTTTTATAACTGTGATTAGTTGCATATGCATATTAATAGAATGATTATAGATTTCCTTTAAGTATCCATCTATTCTCATTCTTATTCTTAAATTTGTTTCAAAAGGTTCTATGTGTATATCACTAGCGTTAAAGTCTAAAGCATTTTCTAATAATTCATTTAATACCAGTTTTGAATAATCTTCGCTTTCCACACTAGATTTTGAGTAAAATCTTTCTATATCACTTTTTATTTCTTTTTCATCTCTTATTTTTAAAATTATGTTTTTTCCTGTTGCAAGTTTAAAATCTTCAACAGCATAAAAATTTTCTTTAGCTATAGCTATTATCAAATTATTATTTTCTATCGCTATTGGTATAGCATTATGTTTTATAGCTAATTTTTTTGAAACCATAACTGGAGCTTTATTATCCTCAACTAAAATACTATCTCAACCCCCTTAAGCTTTATTTTTTTAATACTAACTAAAATTATTAACCTATACGTGTTCTTCATACCATATTAATAAAACTATATAAAAAAAGAATCCATTAATGGATTCTTTTTTTATATAGTTATTTTTCATCATATTTAATTATTCTATCTACTATTAAATCTTTTAACTTATTTACTTCTTCAAAATTCATATTAGGAATATAAAATTTTTCTAGTTTATCATGTTCTTCCTTTGCCTTTCTTATATTTAAAAGTCCATATGATACTAAATTATCTAGTGTATTTTGACTAAACTCTAATTCATTTTTATATTTTTCTTGCATATTTTTATCTAAAAATTGATTTAAATCTATAATTTCAAAATTATCCGATTCGAATAATTTACTTGTTGTTATTGATATATTTAAATCTTTTATAACTATAGTTTCTATTTTTTCTGGTAGTAAAGGTGCATGGAAAACTTCAACTTCTAGTCCATTTTCTACGGCTTTATTTACAACTTTATTTAATAAAGTTGTCTTTCCTGTTCCTATTTTACCATTTAAATAATAAACTTTATCTATATCCTCTAATACTGTATCTGTAAACTCTACATGTCCTAAAGGTGATAATGCACTTCCAAATAGGTGTCTAGCTTCTTTATAGTTTTCGCTAGGTTTTATATTTTTAAATATATCATCTATTAATTGAGAAGTTACTAAATTCACTTTTCCAAAATCCATACAATCTACATTTTTAGATTGTATCTCATAAGCAATAGGCGCCGCTGATTCAAAATAACTAAAACCTACTTTAAAAAATCTACTTACCTCTTTATTGCATTCAACTATTTTATCTTTATTTATCTCTATTCCTTCTCTCTTCCAAAACATCCCTAAATCTAAAATTTCATCTATTGCTCCAGGATTTTTAGGATCTACTATATGTGGAGCTGTAGCATCTAACATAACTGCTCCCAGTTTTTTTATAACTATAACATCTAGCGAATCAGGATCTGAAGAACAAGGATATAAATCTACATCATAACCTCTCTCTATCATTTCCTTAGCGACTTTTTTCATTAAAGACGATTTCCCTACTCCTGGACCACCTTTCATACAGAATATTATATTTGCATCTTTAGGTATAGCATAATTAAAAAGCGACTTAAAACCTTTAGATGTATTCCCTCCTGGGAACATTTTTCTTGTTTTACCTTCCATATAATTCCCTCCAAGCATGTTTTATCATCTGTATTAAATTATTAATCTATTATATTATTTGTGTTTGTCCAATAATTATTAGTAAAAAAATTTTTATATAAATATTTTAAATGACGACTTCCTTAACATATATGCAAACCATAAGTGTTAAGAAATGCAATTTCTTATATATAAAAAAATGACTAAACTTAAAAAGTTTAGTCATTTTTTCTAATCAACTCTTATTTCATACCCCTTATTAGAGTATTGTTTTATTACTTCATTCCACAATTCTTCTACACCTGTTTTCTTAAGAGAAGATATAGGGAATATTTTATCTTCTTTAGATAATCCTAATTTCTTTCTTATTATGTTAAAATGTTTTTGATATTGACCTCTAGATATTTTATCTGCCTTAGTTGCTACTATAACACAATCATATCCAAAGTGTTTTATCCAATCATACATCATTTTATCATCATTTGAGGGTTCATGTCTTATATCTACAAGTAGACAAATAGCACATAATTCATCTCTTTCTTGTAAATATCTTTCCATTATAGCTCCCCATTTTTCTTTTTCAGATTTAGATAATTTTGCATATCCATAACCTGGTAAGTCAACAAAGTAAAACTCCTGATTTATTAAATAAAAATTTATAGTTCTAGTTTTTCCTGGAGTTTGACTAGTTCTTGCAAAGTTTCTTCTATTTAATAAAGTGTTTACTGTTGATGATTTTCCAACATTTGATCTACCAACTAAAGCTATCTCTGGTATTCCCTCTGCTGGATATTGACTTTTATTTACTGCACTCATCGTAATTTCAGCACTTCTAATTTTCATTCTTTTCACCATTCCTTAATAATGCATGTTCTAACACCTGGTCCATGTGATTTACTAATACAAATTCCATATCATCTTTAACCTTTTGAGGTATTTCATCTAAATCTGCTTCACATTCTTCTGGAAGTAAAACCTTAGTTATTCCAGCTCTATGAGCTGCAAGTAACTTCTCTTTAACTCCACCAACAGCAAGAACTCTACCTCTTAAAGTTATTTCTCCTGTCATAGCAACATTGTTTCTAACCGGTATATTAGTTAATGCTGATATTACTCCTAAAGCCATAGTTATACCTGCAGATGGTCCATCTTTAGGAACAGCTCCTTCTGGTAAATGTATGTGTATATCATTTTCTTTATAGAAGTTTGGATTTATATCAAATTTATCTGCTATAGATCTTATATATGATATACCTGTTTGAGCAGATTCCTTCATAACATCACCTAGTTTACCAGTTAAAACAATCTGACCTTTACCTTTTAAAACATTTACTTCTGTAGTTAAAGTTTCTCCTCCAACTGAAGTCCAAGCAAGTCCTGTTACAACACCTACTTCAGGTTTTTTACCTGCTAATTGATGTCTAACTTTTTGTTTTCCTAGATATGTTTCTAAATCTGATTTAGTAACTACTATTTCTTCTATGCTATTATCTTCTACATATTTTCTTGCTGCTTTTCTACATATCTTTCCTATAGTTCTTTCTAGACCTCTTACTCCTGCTTCTCTAGTGTAACTATTTATTATCTCAATCATAGTTTCATCATCTATTTTTACAAAGCCTTCTTTTAAAGCATGTTCTTTTATTTGCTTAGGTAATAGGTACTTCTTAGCTATATTTAATTTTTCCTCTTCTATATATCCTGTTATTTCTATTATTTCCATTCTATCTAATAATGGTCTAGGTATAGTTCCTAAACTATTAGCAGTTGTAACAAATAGTATTTTAGATAAATCAAAAGGAACCTCAAGATAGTGATCTACAAAATCCTTATTTTGTTCTGGATCTAAAACTTCTAGCATTGCTGCTCCAGGGTCTCCTTTAAAATCAGATGCCATCTTATCTATCTCATCTAATAAAAATACAGGGTTTTTAGTTTTAGCTTCTTTAAGTCCATTTATAATTCTACCTGGTATAGCTCCTACATAAGTTCTTCTGTGTCCTCTTATTTCAGCTTCATCTCTAACTCCACCTAATGAAATTCTAACAAATTTTCTATCTAGTGAATTAGCTATAGATTTAGCTATAGATGTTTTACCAACACCTGGAGGTCCTACTAAACAAAGTATAGGTCCTTTTAAACTACTAGATAATTGTCTTATTGCTAGATACTCTATTATTCTTTCTTTAACTTTATCTAGCCCATAATGTTCATTATCCAAGATTTCTTCTGCTCTTTTTATATCTAGCTTGTCTTTGCTTTCCTTGTTCCAAGGTAGCGAGAAAATAGTATCTAGATAGTTTCTACTTACAGTAGAGTCAGGCGCCATAGGCGATATTTTTGAAAATTTATCTATTTCCTTAGATATCTTTTCTTTAGTTTCCTTAGAAGCCTTTATCTTCTTAAGTTGTTTTTTATATGTTTCAACCTCAGAATCTAAGTCTTCTTCTTCTCCTAATTCTTTTTGAATAGCTTTTAATTGTTCTCTAAGATAATATTCTTTTTGAACTTTATTCATGCTTTTCTTTACTTTTAAAGCTATTTTCTTTTCTATTTTTAAAAGCTCAATTTCTTCTAAAAGTGTCTTTAATATTAACTCTAATCTCGTTTGAATATCAAATTCATCTAAAATTGCTTGTTTTTGTTCAGGTTTTAAGAACATATTTGCTGCTATAGTATCTATAAATCTATTCTCATTATCCATTTCAGCTAAATTTATAAGTATTTCTGGTGATACTCTATTGCTTATATTTATATATTCTTCAAAGGCATCAAAAACATTTCTAACTGTTGCTTGTACTTCTTTATCTTCATTTATGCTTTCAGTATCATAAACTATTTCTTCTATAGCTACCTTTATATAAGGCTCTTCTTGCATAAACTCAGTTATAGTTCCTCTTGATATCCCTTCAACTAATACTCTAACCCCTTCTCCTGGTAATTTTACTAGTTGTTTTACTTTACATATAGTCCCTGTATGATAGTAATCCTCTTCTGTAGGGTTATCTATTGATGAATCTTTCTGTGCAGTTAAGAATATCATTTCATCGTCTGCCATAGCTTCATCTAATGCTTTTAATGAAATTTCTCTACCTACATCAAAGCTTAATATCATATATGGGAAAATAGCTAATCCTCTTAAAGGAATTAACGGTAATTCACGTTCTATTTTAGTGTAGTTTTTTTCCATACTAACATCACTCCTTCCAAATGCTAGATTGTGTCACTTTATTTATTATATATTTACATAATTGAATTTTCAATAATATTAGATATTTCTTAATCATTATAATCCATTTATTACTATTATGTTATAATATTATTACTTGTATACTAAATTTTAAATACGGAGGATCCTATGCTTAAACTTTTTTTTACCTTTTTAAAAATAGGTGCCTTTACCTTTGGCGGTGGCTATGCCATGGTACCTCTTATAGAAGATGAACTTGTAAACAAACAAAAGTTATTATCATCTGAGGAATTTATAGATTATCTATCAATTGCTCAAAGTTATCCAGGAGTTTTAGCTGCAAATATATCTATCTTATTAGGATATAGATTGTATAAAATACCTGGAGTATTGGTTTGTACATTAGGTTCTATACTTCCATCATTTGTTATAGTAATAATCTTATCATTTTTTTATTTTCATAACCAAAATTCTAACATAATAAGTGGCTTCTTTAAAGGTGTTAGCCCCGTAGTTATTGCACTAATACTTTATTCATTTGTAAATATGTTTAATAAATTACCCAAATCTATAAAAAATATATCATTTTTAATTATATCATTCTTTTGTGTTGGTGTACTTAATATAAGCCCAATATATTTAATAATATTAGGAGGTGTTTACGCTTTATGTCAAAGGTCTTAATGCTCTTCCTAACATTCTTTAAAATTGGAAGTTTTAGTTTTGGCGGTGGCTATGCCATGCTTCCTTTTATTCAACAGGAATTTATTGATAAATTTAAATTTATTACCAACCAAGAATTTTTAGATTTATTAGCGCTTTCTCAGTCTACACCTGGTCCTATAGCAATAAATAGTGCTACATTTATAGGATACAAGGTGTCTGGATTTTGGGGTTCTTTAGCTTCTAGTCTCGGTGTTGTTATTTTTTCAGTCTTAGGCCTTACTATAATCGCTAAACTGTTCGATAAATTTAAGGAAAATGAAAAAGTATCAAGAGTACTTTCTGTTTTACAACCAATAACACTAGGGTTCATATTAGCTGCAGTATATTCATCTGCTTTAGATATACATTGGGGGTTATATGAAATAATTGCATTTTCATCTGCCTTCTACCTTTTATATACAAAGAAAATTGGTTCTATATCTGCAGTTTTTATATATGGTTGTATTGGATTAATACTATCATTTTTGCATTAATTTTTCAAATCAAAAAGGAGCTTAATAGCTCCTTTTATTATGCACTTTCTTCTTCACCTTTTAAAACAACTACAGGTTCAGCTTCTTCTTTCACACATGCTTCTGTTAATATAATTTTCTTTATATCATCTCTAGATGGAATTTCATACATTATATCCATCATTATATTTTCAACAATACTTCTTAGACCTCTTGCTCCAGTATTTCTTTCAATAGCTTTTTTAGCTATAGCTCTAAGAGCCGCATCTTCAAATTCTAACTCTACTCCATCTAACTCAAAAAGTTTTTGGAATTGTTTTACTAAAGAATTCTTAGGCTCTTTTAAGATACTTACTAAAGCGTCTTCATCTAATAAATCAAGGGTTGCAACCACTGGTATTCTCCCTATAAACTCTGGTATTATACCAAACTTAAGTAAATCTTCTGTTTGAACTTGTGCATATATTTTGCCAAGATCAACGTCTTTTTTACTCTCTATTTTAGCCCCAAATCCTAATGTTTTTTCTCCGCCTCTTCTTTGGATTATTTTTTCTATTCCATCAAAAGCTCCTCCTAATATAAATAATATATTAGTTGTATCTAGTTTTAAAAACTCTTGATGAGGATGTTTTCTTCCTCCTTGAGGTGGAACATTAGCAACAGTTCCTTCTAAGATTTTAAGTAATGCTTGTTGAACACCTTCACCACTTACATCTCTTGTTATAGATGGATTTTCAGATTTTCTAGCTATCTTATCAATCTCATCTATGTATATTATACCTCTTTCAGCTTTTTCTATATCAAAGTCAGCTGATTGTATAAGCTTTAATAATATATTTTCAACGTCTTCCCCAACATATCCAGCTTCAGTTAAAGATGTAGCATCTGCCATTGCAAATGGTACATTAAGTGTTTTAGCTAGAGTTTGAGCAAGAAGTGTTTTTCCTGATCCAGTAGGTCCTAATAATAATATATTACTCTTTTGAATTTCAACATCTTTATTAGATCCTTTATTTTTTCCATAAATTCTTTTGTAATGATTATATACGGCTACAGATAAAGCTTTCTTAGCTTTTTCTTGCCCTATAACATAATCATTTAGAGTATTCATCATTTCTTTTGGTTTTGGAAGATTTATAGCCTCTTCCTCTGTAATTTCTTCTACTTCCTCTTGAATTATTTCATCACATAATTCAACACATTCATCACATATATATACATTTGGCCCTGCAATAAGTCTTCTTACTTGTTCCTGGTTTTTACCGCAGAATGAACATTTTAATTGTCTCTTATCTTCATATTTTGACATATTAACACCTCTCTTTTCTACGGTCTTTTAGTAATCACTTCATCAATTAAGCCATATTTCATAGCTTCTTCAGCACTCATGAAGTTATCACGTTCAGTATCAACTTGAATTTTTTCTATAGGCTGACCAGTTCTTTCAGCTAATATAGAATTTAATTTGTGTTTCATATTAACTATTCTTTTTGCATGTATCTCTATATCTGTTGCTTGCCCTCTAGTTCCTCCTAGTGGTTGATGTATCATTATTTCACTGTTTGGAAGTGCAAATCTTTTTCCTTTTTCTCCTGCTGCTAATAAAAATGCTCCCATAGATGCAGCCATTCCTATACATATCGTAGAAACATCTGGTTTTATATATTGCATAGTGTCATATATAGCCATACCAGCTGTTATACTTCCTCCTGGAGAATTTATATATAAATGTATATCTTTATCTGGGTCTTCTCCTTCTAGGAATAATAATTGAGCTACTACAAGTCCTGCTGTAGCATCGTTTACTTCATCACCCAAAAATATTATTCTATCTTTTAGAAGTTTTGAATATATATCGTAAGATCTTTCTCCTCTTCCTGTTTGTTCTACTACTACAGGTACTAATGCCATGGATTATACCCCCTATCATAATTATCTATATATATAATATACAGTAGCTGTAACAGCTACTGTATGAAATATACTTATAATGATTAAACTAATTTAGCACTATCAACTAATAAATCTATTGTTTTTCTTATTTTTAATTGACCTTTTATATCTTCTAAGTCAGTTGCTTTCATCATTGATTTTATTTTATCAGCTTCCATATTGTACATTTTTGCCATTTTTTCAACTTCAGCATTAACTTCTTCTTCTGAAACTTCTACGTTTTCAGCTTTAGCTATTGCTTCTAATATTAAAGATGACTTAACTAATTTAGTAGCTTCTTCTCTCTTTTCATTTCTTAATTCTTCTATTGTTCTTCCAGTCATTTGTAATAATTGCTCTAACTGTAATCCTTGGTATTGTAATTGATAGTTAAGCTCCATTAACATATTATCTATTTGAGTTTCAACCATAGCTTCTGGAACTTCTAACTCAGTACCTTCAGATACTTTTTCAACTAAAGAATTTTTCATTTCAGCATCTGCTCTATTTTTAGCTTCTTCTTCTACTTTAGCTTTTAAGTCTTTCTTTAATTCTTCTAAAGTGTTGAATTCAGTTGTATCTGCTGCAAATTCATCGTTTAACTCTGGTAATTCTTTCTTTTGAACATTTTTAACAGTAACTTTGAAAGTTGCTGGCTTTCCTGCTAAGTTTTCAGCATGGTATTCAGCTGGGAATTCTACGTTAACTTCCACTTCTTCACCTTTATTTTTACCTACTAACTGCTCTTCAAATCCAGGTATGAATGTATTTGATCCTATAACTAAGCTATAGTCTTCTCCTTTTCCACCTTCAAAAGCAACTCCATCTACAAATCCTTCGAAGTCTATAACAGTATTATCTCCGTTTTCTATAGCTCTTTCAACATCTACTAATCTAGAAGCTTTATTTCTCATTTCTTCTAATCTTAAATTTACTTCATCTTCATTTACAGTATAGTCAGGTTTTGCTATTTCTATACCTTTGTATTCACCAAGATTAACTTCTGGCTTAACTTCTACGTTTACAACCATTACTAATCCGTTATCTTTGCTTATTTCTTCTATATCTAAGTCAGGTCTAGCTATTGGATCTATATCTAACTCATCTAAAGCTTTTGGATATATTTCTGGGAATAACATGTCTATAGCATCGTTGTAGAATACTCCTTTTCCATATTGAGATTCTATTATTTGCTTAGGAGCTTTACCTTTTCTAAATCCTGGTATATTGAATTTTCCTTTATTTTTATTGTAAGCTTTTGTTACCGCACCTTCAAATTTATCATTATCAACTGTTATTTTAAAAGTAACTTGGTTACCTTCTTTCTTAAGTAATTCTGCTTTCATTATTTTAATCCTCCTATTGATTATGTATTCTTTATATATAGTATAATAGATTTCGTTACTATAATTTTACTATTTTATTATAACACATTCTTTTTTTTATTTACAAGTGTTCCATTAATACGAAGTAACTCCGAAAAATGCCTTATTTCATGGCATTTCGACCGAAATATCCACCTCTAACATTCTTTATTTCAGATACAGCTACAAATGCCCTAGAATCATACTCATTTATAGTATTTTGGAAATTATGAAGGTGCTTTCTATCTAGTACCACTTGTAGTATATACTTGATACCCTCTCTACCTTTCCCCTCTATAACAGTTACTCCAAAGCCGTTATATCTTAAATATTCTGCAAAATCATCTACATCTTCGCCAGTAAATATTTGTGCAGTTATAAGTCCTATTGCTAACTTTTCTTCTAATGTAATTCCAACTACATTTCCTGTTGCAAATCCAAGTGCATATGAAATTACCTTTATAGTATCGCCCATATCGCCTAATACTTTATCCATTGCAAACAGATATATTAAAATTTCAAGAAATCCTACACAAAATGCAAGTTTTTTCTTTCCTTTTACAACAAAAATAGTTCTAATTGTAGCTAATGTAACATCTGCACATTTAGCGCAAAATATAAGCAAGTACCCCAAAACAAATTCCATTTACATAATCCCCCTAATAATATTATACCCTTATTTCATTAATACTCACTTTACCATCATTTATATCTAAAATAATAAAACTCCTATAATCTACACCTCTTGGAATCGAAATACTTCCTGGATTCAAATATAATATATTATCTTTTTCTTTAACTAAAGGAGTATGTGTATGACCAAAAACCACAATATCTGCATTTACTTCTTTAGCCTTTTTTTCTAGTTGATATAAATTATATTTAACGCCATACTTATCACCATGACATAAAAATACATTTTTACCTTCTATATCAAACTCCAGCTCATCTTCAATATCTTCAAAATCACAATTGCCTCTAACTGCCATCATTCCAACTTTAGTCATTTTATGAATATATTTAGAATCTATAACATTATCTCCTGCATGTATGATTAAATCACATTCTTTTAAATATGGTATTGCTTTATCAATAAATCTAGTCATTCTATGAGTATCACTTATTACCCCAATTTTCATTATCTTGATATCCTTTTTTCAAACTCATCTCTCATAAGTTTTAATGAATTTGCTCTATGACTTATAACATTTTTTATTGAGCTTGGAAGCTCCCCGAATGTCTTATTGTAATTGTCTACTATAAATAATGGGTCATATCCAAATCCATTATTTCCTTTTTCTTCAAATCCAATCATACCTTCGCAAGTTCCTCTTACTACAAATTCTTTTCCACTTGGGAATACAACTGCAATTGCTGATACAAATCTTCCTGTTCTCTGGCTCATCGGAACATTTTTCATAGCCTTTATAAGCTTTTCTCTGTTTTGCTCATCTGTAGCATTTTCTCCTGCATATCTAGCAGAATAAATTCCTGGCTTTTTACCTAATGCATCAACTTCTAAACCTGAGTCATCGGCTATAGCTACCATATTCGTAGCTTTTGCAATAGTTCTAGCTTTTATTAATGCATTGTGTTCAAATGTATGGCCATCTTCAACAATCTCTATTCCATCTAAATCAACATCTTTAAGAGAATATATATCGCATTTAAAATCTGTTAATATAGCTGAAATTTCTTCTAATTTATGAGCGTTGTTTGTTGCTATAACAATTTCATTAGGCTCTTCTTCTCCTAAAACTTCTACTGCTATTTTACCTAATGCTTTTCTTTGAGCCTTTATAAGTTCTTTATTCCCCTTTTCTCCAAGCTCAAGTAATACATTTAAATCATTTCTACTAAATGGTGACTCTTCTCCTGTACCTTGAACTTCTACAAATTCGCCTTTATCAGTCATTATTACATTCATATCTACATGTGCATTAGAATCTTCTTCATAACATAAGTCTAGAATATGTTCTCCATTTACTATACCTACACTTATAGCTGATACAAAGTTTCTTATAGGTAAAGTTTTTATTTGTTTATTCTCATATAAAGAATATAAAGCATCTGCTACAGCAACAAAAGCACCTGTTATAGATGCAGTTCTTGTTCCTCCATCAGCTTGGATAACATCACAGTCTACCCATATAGTTCTCTCCCCTAGTTTTGATAGATCAACTACAGATCTTATAGCTCTTCCTATTAATCTTTGTATTTCTTGAGTTCTTCCATCAATTTTTCCTCTTGATGATTCTCTTATTTTTCTTTGGTGAGTTGATCTAGGCAACATAGAATACTCTGCATTAATCCACCCTGTTCCACTATTTCTTAAAAATGGAGGTACTTTGTCTTCTATAGATGCCGTACATATAACTTTAGTTTCTCCCATTTCTATCAAAACAGAACCTTCTGCATATCTAGTAAAGTTTCTAGTTATCTTTACTGGTCTTATCTCATCATTTTTTCTATTATCAATTCTTGTCATATATATTACCTCTCTTAAATATTTTTATAGCAAATTAGTATTTTTCAAATTTTCCGAACCTTATTTTGGCAATCTATTTACTATAATATATTAGCATCATTTTATACTAATTAGTAGGTATTTATTAAGATAATTTCCCCTACATTTCTTACTTTATCATCATTTCCACTTCTTCTTTTGAATTTAAGTTTAAAAGTTCCAAAAACTTAGCTTCATCAATTACAGTTACGCCTAATTCATTAGCTTTTGTAAGTTTTGAGCCGGCCTCTTCACCTGCCAATACAAAAGTTGTAGACTTACTAACACTTGAAGTAGCTTTTCCACCTCTTGCTTCAATAAGTTCTTTAGCATCATTTCTCTTTAAAGTAGGTAATGTTCCTGTTAAAACAATTTTCATTTTATCAAAAATATTTGCTAATCCATTATCTTCAGAATTTGAAGATAGTGTATTAACACCAACCTCTTTTAATTTATTTATCACTACGATATTTTTATCTTCCTTGAAAAACTCAACAACACTATCTGCCATTACTTCTCCAAATTCTTCTAGATTAGTTAACTCTTCTATACTTGAATTTATTATATCATCTAGACTTTTGAAGCTTTTAGCCAGTACTTTAGCGCCTTTAACACCTATATACTTAATACCTAATCCATTTATTAATCTATATAAGTCATTATTTTTAGATTTTTCTATAGCATTAATTAAATTTGTGGCAGATTTTTCTCCTAATCTTTCTAAGTTAACTATATCTTCTTTTTTTATATAATATAAATCAGCTACATCTTTTATTATTTTGTTATCAAGAAGTAAACTAATTATAGATTCACCTAGTCCATCAATATTCATTGCATCTCTTGATGCAAAATGTATTATTCCTCTTCTTATTTGAGCTGGACAACTCATATTTATACATTTTACAGCTACCTCTCCCTCTAATCTTACTGTTGGTTCATGACATACAGGACACTTTTCAGGCATATGAAATTTAATCTCATCCCCAGTACGATCTTCTTTAATTACTTCTACAACTTGAGGAATTATATCTCCAGCTTTTTGAACTAAAACTGTATCCCCTATTCTTATATCTTTTTCATTTATGTAATCTTCATTATGTAGGGTTGCACGAGCAACTACAGTCCCAGCTAATCTAACAGGTTCTAGTATTGCAGTTGGAGTTATTGTTCCTGTTCTACCAACTTCCACAATAATATCTTTAAGCTTAGTTTTTTTCTGTTCTGCAGGAAACTTATACGCTATAGCCCATCTTGGACTTTTTGCAGTATATCCCATTTGTTCTCTTTCTTCTAAATCATTTACTTTTATAACCATTCCATCTATTTCAAAAGAAAGATCTGATCTATTAACAGTCCAATATTCTATGTGTTCAATAACATCTTCTATAGTTTTACATATCTTAAAGTTTGGACTAACTTTAAATCCTAGATTACTTAAATACTCTAAAGATTGACTATGTGTTTTAAATTTTTCATTTTGCATATATTCTAAATTAAATATAAAAATATCTAAAGGTCTCTTTGCTGTTAATTTAGAATCTAACTGTCTTAGAGTTCCTGCTGCTAAATTTCTTGGATTTGCAAATAATTGTAATCCATTTTCTTCTTGTTGCTCATTTATCTTTTCAAAATTTTCCTTAGATATGTATACTTCTCCTCTTACAATTATTTCTTCTTTATCATCAATTTTCAGAGGTATTGTTTTTACTGTTTTTAAGTTTTGAGTTATATCTTCTCCTATAACCCCATTTCCCCTTGTAGCTCCTGTTTTAAAGACTCCATCAACATAAGTCAAGCCTACTGATAACCCATCTATTTTAAATTCAACTACATATTCTACATCTTTATTTACGGACTCTCTAACTCTTTTATCAAAGTCTTTTAAATCTTGAGCTGAGTATGCATTAGACAGACTTAGCATAGGTATTTTATGAGTCACTTGATTAAACTTATCTAGTGGCTTCCCACCTACTCTTGTACTTGGAGAATCCTCTCTTTTCAATTCTGGATGTTCAGTCTCTATCTTCATAAGCTCTTTCATAAGGTTATCATATTCAAAATCTGAAATCTCTGGCGTATCTTCATTATAATATTTATTACTATGATAATTTATTAAATCTATTAGTTCATCCATCTTCTTTTTAACATCCATCTTTTCACCTCTTTTATAAAATTATATTCATCTTTAGTTTTACTTAATTAATATATAATATCACATTAAGTATATCATAATTTGTTTTTTTAATTTATTATATCCTATCTAATCATCCCTATTTACTTAAACTATATTTTTAGCTTTAGATTAACTTATATATCTATAAATTTTTATGTTTTTTATATTTTATAATAAAAATAAAAGTCCCTTAACCATAAAGATTAAAGGACTTAAATCTATTTAATATAAATACACTATCTAAGCTGTTATAACTGAGGTGCTATTGTGTATTTATTTAATATTATATTGCCCACATTTTAAATTTTTATTTAATAAGTTTATATTTTTTTAATAAGTTAATAATCATAATTAGATTTAGTTTTTATAGGGGTGATTAAATGTTAAAGTTAGAGCATGAAAGTAGTTTAAAACATTATATAGATAAATTCAATTTAACAAAAATATTTAGCTCAAAATTCAGAAAAAATATAGAATTACATTGTTTTAGAAAAAACGAATTTATAATAGATAATAATAATGATCTTAATTATTTATATTTTTTAGTAGAAGGTTCTATAAATATTATTGATAACATAGATGATGCTTCAAATTTTATTAACCAATATGAAAATATATCTATATTAGGTGCCTTAGAAATATTTTTAGATAAAAAACTTAACTACTCAATAATTGCAAATGATGATTGTATCTGCATTGCTATCTCACGTAATGATATTATTAAATTTGCTTTTACTGATCCAGAATTTTTAAAGTTTTTCTGTACGATATTTACCAAGAAAATATATAATAATTCATTTCTAAATTTTTTTCAAAAAGAAAAAGATGCTATATAGCATCTTAAATAATAAAAGGGAATAGATAGTTTTAAAGTCTATCTATTTAGAGTTAATTTTGTACAATTATAAATCAAAAAAAGCCATAGAAAGTTTAATAAACCTTCATGGCTTTTTTACATCATATGTACTTTATACTATGATGATATCAGATTAGTTTTTAAGTATCAACTAAAAACTAATTATTTTTTTATTAATTTAGCTACACACTCAACATGCATAGTATGAGGAAACATATCAACTGGCTGAACTTCTGTACAACTATATCCTCTCTCATCTAAATATGCTAAATCTCTTGCTAATGTTGAAGGGTTACATGATACATAAACAACTCTTTCTGGTTCCATTGAAACAATAGTGTCTAAAACTGAGTTTTCGCATCCTTTTCTAGGTGGATCTACTACCACTACATTAGCTGTTTTACCTTCTTTATATAACTTTGGAACTACTTCTTCAGCTTTTCCTACATAAAATTCCGTATTATCTAAATTGTTTAATTTAGCATTTATATTAGCATCTTTAATTGCATCTTCAACAATTTCCACTCCATAAACTTTTTTAGCCTTTTGAGCTAAAAATAAAGATATAGTTCCTATACCACAGTATATATCAAATACTGTATCATCTTCTTTTAATTGTGCATATTCAAGTGCCTTATTGTATAAAACCTCTGTTTGTAAAGGATTAACTTGAAAAAACGATAGTGGAGATATTTCAAATACTAGATCACCTATATAATCATTTATTTTTCCGTTGCCATATATAACTTTATTTTCTTTTCCTAATATAACATTAGTTTTCTCTCTATTTGTATTTAATACTAGAGTCTTAAATCCTGGTACATTTTCTTTTAATACAGATGCTAACTCATTTAAGTATGGTAATTTCTTCCCGTTCGCAACTAATACAACCATAACTTCCTTTGTCTTAAATCCAACTTTAGTTACTAAATGTCTTAAAACACCTGCATGTGTTTTTTCATCATATAAACTTACATCATATGCCTTTATATAAGTTTTTATTATTTTTATTATTTTATCATTTACATCATGTTGAATTATACAAGTATCTGTAGGTATAACATCATGACTTTTCTTTTTATAAAAACCTATTACCGTTTTTCCATTTTGTTTCTGTATTGGAAATTGAGCTTTATTTCTATATCTTAAGGGGCTTTCCATTCCTAATGTAGGGTGAATTAATACATCATCTAGTTTTCCGATTCTACTAATAGTTTGTTTTACTTCATTAGTTTTAATGTCTAATTGCTTTTTATAGTCTAATTCTTGTATTTGACATCCACCACATTTAGCTAAATGCTTACCACATTTTCTTTCAACTCTAAATGGTGATTTTTCTAAAATTTCTACAATATCACCAACTGCATAGTTTTTCTTTGATTTATTAATTCTAACTTTTAGTTTATCTTGTAATAGTCCCCCGTCTACAAAAACTGTAAATCCTTCATGCTTTCCAATTCCAACTCCACCTTGTCCTATATCAACAATGTCTACTACATACTCTCTGTCTTTTAATAACATAGGCATTTCCTCCGAACATAATAATTAAACTACAAACATTTATTTTACCAAAAAAATAGGAGCTTATAAAGCCCCTATCTTAAATATGCTATTATTTTTTTGATTTTAATTATAATACTCTTGTTGATCCTCTATATATAACCCCTCTTGAAGCATCTACAGTTACAACTTCTCCATCTTTTACTAAGCTTTTTATGTTCTTAGCTGAAACAACTACCGGCTTATCTAAGTTTATACCAACTATAGCAGCATGGCATGTCATTCCACCATCCTCTGTAATTATAGCTCCACATTTTTCTATATATGCATTCATATCAGCATCAGTCATACGTGTAACAATTATATCCCCTTCTTCAAATTCAAGAACTTCACTAGGGCTATTAACTAGTCTTACTCTACCCTCTACTGTTTTACTTCCTACACCTATACCATTAGTTATTTCTTCACTTATAACATGTACTTTTATTAAGTTAGTAGTTCCACTTACTCCTACAGGGACACCTGCAGTTATAACTACTAGCTCACCATTTTCTAAGTAAGAAGCTTCTTTCGCTGCATTTATAGAGTTTTCTACTACTTCATCAGTATTTGTAGCTTCTTTTGCTATTATAGGATATACACCCCAAGTTAAAGCTAACCTTCTCATAACTTTATCATCATTAGTAGCAGCTATTATCGGGCATTCTGGTCTAAATTTAGATACCATTCTTGCTGTATGTCCACTTGATGTTGATGTTATTATTGCTGATGCGTTTAAGTCTATTGAAGTTGTACATGTAGCATGACTTATGGCATCTGTAACATTTATATCTGCAAGTTTTTTATTTACTAATAATTCATTGTAATTTAATGTTTCTTCTGTTCTTTTTGCTATTGTAGCCATTGTTTTTACAGCTTCTACTGGATATTTACCTGCTGCTGTTTCTCCAGATAACATTATTGCGTCAGTTCCATCGTATATAGCGTTTGCAACGTCTGTTACTTCTGCTCTTGTTGGTCTAGGATTTCTTATCATAGAATCTAACATTTGAGTAGCTGTTACAACTGGTTTACCTAACTGATTACATTTTCTTATTATCATTTTTTGAACTATAGGTATTTCTTCAGTTGGTATCTCAACTCCTAAGTCTCCTCTTGCAACCATTATACCATCAGAAACTTTTAAAATTTCATCTATATTGTCTACACCCTCTTGGTTTTCTATTTTAGATATTATCTGTACATCTGTTGCATTATTTTTTTCTAAAACTTCTCTTATAGCTAATACATCTGATGCTTTTCTAACAAATGAAGCAGCTATGTAGTCTATTCCTTGCCCTATACCAAACTCTATATCACTAACATCCTTCTCAGTTAATGCTGGTAAATTTATTTTAACCCTAGGTACATTTACACCTTTATGATTCTTAACTATTCCAGAGTTCTCAACTACACAGTGAATTTCTTCCCCTTTTACTTCTTCTACTCTAAGTCCTACTAGTCCATCATCTATTAATATAGTATCACCTGTAGTTACATCTTCTGCAAGACCTTTGTAACTAACTGTACAAATGTCTTTTGTTCCCATGACATCTTTCATTGTTATTGTAAATTTTTGTCCTTCTTCTAATAACACTTCTGGAGCATCAAAGTTTCCAGTTCTTATCTCTGGACCTTTAGTGTCTAATAATATAGCTATTGGTTTATTTAATTTTTCTCTAACTTTTTTAGCTGTATCAAATCTTTCCTTATGTTCTTCATGAGAACCATGAGAGAAGTTAAATCTACATACATTTAGTCCATTTTCTACCAATTGAGTTAAAGTTTCCTCACTTTGTGATGCAGGCCCTAGTGTACAAACTATTTTTGTCTTTTTAATCCCTTTTAACATGTTAGATCCTCCTAATTTATATAGATAATATTTTTACCATTTCATAAGTTTCATCATCAAACTTTCTTTTCATAGCTAAAGCTTCATATATGTCCATATCTATTATTTTGTTATCTTTTATACCAATTACTCTAGCTGACTTACCTTCTAGTAATAATTCTACAGCACGTACACCCATTTTACTAGCAAGTATTCTATCAAATGCACTTGGACTTCCACCTCTTTGAACATGGCCAAGTACCGTTATCCTTAAGTCTGCTCCTGTTTTTTCTACTATTTGATCTCCTAGCTCTCTAGCATTTCCAACACCTTCTGCTAAAACTATTATACTGTGTCTCTTTCCTCTTTTTTGAGTAGTTTTTAATCTTTTGCATACATCATCTATTTTAAAATCAACTTCAGGTACAATAACGGTTTCAGCTCCACCTGCAAGACCTGCATATAAAGCTAAATCACCACAATGTCTTCCCATAACTTCAATTATGTTAACCCTTTCATGAGATGAAGAAGTATCTCTTATTTTACCTATTGCATCTATTATAGTATTCATAGTTGTATCAAATCCTATAGTATAGTCTGTATATGGTAAATCGTTATCTATAGTTCCAGGTATTCCTATTGCTGGGAATCCTAAATCACTTAGTTTTTGAGCTCCATTAAAAGACCCATCTCCACCAATAACTACTAAACATTCAATTCCATATTTTTTTAATACTTCAACTGCTGTAGCTCTTCCTTCATCAGTTTTAAATTCTTCACATCTAGAAGACTTTAATATAGTTCCTCCTCTATGTATTATATCCCCTACAGAAGATAAATTCATTTCTTGGATATCTTCTTCTATTAAGCCTTTGTATCCTCTGCTTATTCCATAAACTTTGCAGCCATAGTATATAGCAGACCTAACTACAGCTCTTATAGCTGCATTCATACCAGGCGCATCTCCTCCACTAGTTAATATACCTATAGTTTTCATTAATAAATTACCTCCTAGTTGATTATTCTATTCACTAACTTAAGGGACTTTTCTTGTCCCTGTATTGTTTTTTTATCCCAGTAAATCTAAAAAAATTCAATAGAAGCGAAATTATCTATTTTTTGTTATTATATCATAATTTCGCTATCTTTTTATATAATAAAATTTTAAATAAATTTAAATTTTTACTTTTATACTAGTTTTAGGTAGTATATGCTTAAGCTCATCTATTAAATTTTCATTTATATTTACTTTTATATGATTCCATTTATACATTTGCTTAATGTTCTCTGCATAAATATATACGTCATTATCTCCAGGATATTTAGTAACTATAGATATCAAATCATTAACTAATTCTTTATCTTCTATAGAAGATATCTTTAAATATAAGTTAGGCTTATGTTGATTTGATTCCGTACTCATATCTCTTATTTCTCTAGCTATAAGTTTTGCATTTTCATCCTCTTTTATACTTAATCTTCCTTCTACATAAATAATTTTATCTTCTTGGATTATAGTATTGTATTTTTGAAGTACTTGTGGGAATACAATTACTTCAATAACACCATATAAATCTTCTAATTCAATTATAGCCATTAAATCATTTCTCTTCGTAGTCCTTATAGTTTTATTAACTATAATTCCTCCCATAACAACTTCTTTTTCATTTAAATTTAAGTAACTAACATAATCATCTTTTAAATCGTTTAAATCAGCATTATTTATTGTTGTATTTTTCTTTAATTCCTCTTTGTACTGAGATAATGGATGACCACTTACATACATTCCTAAAACTTCTTTTTCTAAATATAATCTTTCTTTTTCTTCTAATTCGTTAACCTTAGGCAATGTATACATATTTTGAATATCATTACTCATAGATTCATCCATTCCAAATCCATCAAACAATGAAACTTGTCCTGCTAAGTTTTTCTTTCTATCCATAGATATGCTCTCTAATAATTTTTCATACCCTAATAGTAAACTGGCCCTATTATCTCCCATCTCATCAAAAGCTCCACATTTAATAAGACTTTCTATTATACGCTTATTAGAATCTTTAGAGTCTAGTCTTTTGCAAAACTCATTAAAATCCTTAAATTCTCCGCCAGCTTCTCTTTCAGCAATAATATTATTTAAAACATTAACTCCTACATTTTTAACTGCTGCTAAACCAAATCTTATACTATTATGTTCAACAGAGAACTTAGTAAAACTTTTATTTATATCTGGTTTTAATACATCTATTTTAAGATTATTACATTCTCTTATATACTCAACAACTTTATCTGTATTTCCCATAACACTGGTTATAAGCGCCGCCATAAATTCCACTGGATAGTGTGCTTTTAGATATGCTGTTTCATAAGCTAATACTCCATATGCGGCAGCATGACTTTTATTAAATGCATATTTAGCAAAGTCTATCATATCATCAAATATTTTATTCCCTATATCTTCTGGAACTCCATTTCTTACACAACCTTCTATCTCTAGTTCCCCATTATCATCAAACTTACCATGTATGAAGTATTGTCTTTCTTTCTCCATTACATCCATTTTTTTCTTACCCATAGCTCTTCTAACTAGGTCACTACGTCCATAGCTATATCCACCTAAATCTCTAACAACCTGCATTACTTGTTCTTGATAAACTAAGCATCCGTAAGTAACTTCCATTATAGGTTTTAGTTTCTCATGTAGATATTCTACATGCTCAGGATTGTTTTTGTTATTTATATAGTTAGGTATAGAATCCATTGGTCCTGGTCTATATAGCGATATTCCCGCTACTATGTCCTCAAAGTTATCTGGCTTTAATTGTTTCATGAAACTTCTCATTCCAGCACTCTCTAATTGAAACACTCCCAATGTATTACCTGATGCAAGTAATTCATAAACCTTAGGGTCATCATATTCCATAGTTGAAAAATTAATTTTTACATTGTGATTTCTTTCAATTAAATCAAGAGCATCTCTTATAACGGTTAAAGTTCTAAGCCCTAAAAAGTCCATTTTTAAAAGTCCTAACTCTTCTAGAGTCGTCATTGTAAATTGTGTCGTTATTGCATCTTGATGTTTATATAAAGGTACATATTCATCAATTGGCTTTTTAGATATAACTACTCCTGCGGCATGTGTCGATGCATGTCTTAACATACCTTCTATTTTTCTAGAAACATCAATTATCTCTTTAGTTTCTCCATCTTCTTCATATAGTTTTCTTAAATTTGGATTAGTATCTAAGGCCTTATCTATAGTCATTCCTAATGCAAATGGTATTTCTTTAGCTATATTATCAACTTTATTATAGCTAACATCTAAAACTCTACCTACATCTCTTATAGCAGCCTTAGCTCCCATAGTTCCAAATGTTATTATTTGAGCTACATGATCATCTCCATATTTTCTCTTTACATAATCAATAACTTCTTCTCTTCTTTCATAACAGAAATCTATATCGATATCTGGCATAGATATACGCTCAGGATTAAGAAATCTTTCAAATAAAAGAGAATATTTTATTGGATCTATATCTGTTATATATAAAGTATATGAAACTATAGAACCTGCAGCACTTCCTCTTCCTGGTCCAACCATTATACTATTTTCTCTTGCAAAGTTAATGAAGTCCCAAGTTATAAGAAAATACTCAACGTACCCCATTTTTTCTATTACACCTAATTCATATTCTAATCTATCTAAAATTTCTTTTGATGGATTTTCATATCTTTCTTTTAAACCTTTAAAGCATAACATTCTTAAATATTCATTAGGAGTATATCCGCTAGGTACATCATATTGTGGTAAATGTATTGTATTAAAGTCAAATTCTACATTACATCTTTGTGCAATCTTTACTGTATTATCTAATGCTTCTTGTACATCCGGGAATACAAACTCCATTTCTTGCCTTGATTTTAAATAAAATTCGTCACTACCAAATCTCATTCTAGCAGGATCATTAACTGTTTTTCCCATTTGAATACACATTAATATATCATGTATTTTTGAATCTTCTTTTCTAACATAATGAACATCATTTGTAGCAACCAACCCTATTCCAATTTCCTTTGATAGTTTTATCAGTTCACTATTTACCTCTTTTTGTTCTGGTAAATTATGATCTTGTATTTCAATATAGTAATTATCTTCACCAAATATCTCTTTATATCTTAAAGCTATGCTTTTAGCTTTTTCATAATTTCTATTCATAAGAGCTTGAGAAACATCCCCTGCTAGACAAGCTGATAAGGCAATAATTCCTTCACTATATTTACTTATTTCATCTATGTCAACTCTAGGTTTATAGTAAAAGCCTTGTACATAAGCTTCTGATACTAATTTTATAAGGTTTTGATAACCTTGCATATCTTTAGCTAGAAGTATCAAATGTCCCTGAGATTTATCATAGTTTGGATCTTTATCTCTCATGCTTCTAGGTGCTGTATAAACTTCACATCCTATTATAGGCTTTATTCCCTCTGCCTTAGCTACTTTGAAAAAATCTATAGCTCCAAACATACAACCATGATCAGTTATTGCAACTGCACTCATATTTAATTCTTTAGCTCTTGCTACTAAGTTTTTAACTCTAGAAAAACCATCCAGCAAACTATATTCTGTATGAACATGTAAATGAACAAAATCTTTGCTCAAAGACCTCACCTCCTGCTTATAAAAATAATTTTACCACAATAATTGTACCTTAATCAAAATCCATTATTTTGTATTTTAAAATTTTCTTAAAAATTAAAAAAGAGGCTCACGCCTCTTATTCAAATCTTGTTCTTAAATCATCTGCGATTTGCTCAATTTTTCTTAATCTATGATTTACAGCTGATTTACTTAACTCTGGTGAAGCCATCTCTCCTAGCTCTTTTAAAGTTAAGTCTTCATTATCTACCCTCAACTCTGCTATTTCTCTTAAGTTTGGTGGTAAATGATCTAATCCTACCTTAGATTGGATATACTTTATATTTTCTATTTGCCTAACCGCTGCATTTACAGTTTTAGATAAATTGGCTGTTTCACAATTAACCAATCTATTTACATTATTTCTCATCTCTTTTACTATTTTTGTACTTTCCAGGCTTAAAAGAGCTTGATGAGCTCCTATTATATTTAATAAATCTGATATTTGTTCACTTTCTTTTAAATAAACTACGTAATTATTTTTTCTAGATACTGTTTTAGAATTAAATCCTAATGAATTTATAAGATTTTTTAAAGATTCTGCGAATTCCTCATTATTCGCAACAAACTCTAGATGATAATTTTTTTCAGGATCACTTATAGATCCTCCTCCTAAGAATGCTCCTCTTATAAAAGCTCTAATACACTCATTATCTTTTATAAGATCTTCTGGAACTTTATTCATAGTAAAAAATCCTTCTTCTCTTGATAATATGCCCAACTCTCTTAATAAATTTTCCGCACCCATATCACTAGTTACCATAAGCACATAACTATTATTTCTTTTTAACATTTGATTTTTATTAACCGATATCTCTGTGTTAATTCCAAAGTTAGATTTTAATAGCTTAAAAACTTTTCTAGCTATTGAATTTAATTCTGTACTAATTTTTAAATTTAGTTTTTTATATCCAGCAAGCTGTATACTTCCAGATAGTCTAACTATTGCAGAAAGCTCACTTATGTTACAACATTTATCATTAGAAAAAACTCTAGCTAACTCATTTTTTGTTTCCGCTGAAAAAGACATATTCTCTCACCTTTTATTTAGTTCTTTTTTAATCTCTTCTTTATTTCATCTAAAGCAACTTTTATAATCTCTTTTTCATCATCATATCTAGCTAAATCAACTACTCTATCTAAATGTACAAACTTTGCATCTATAAATCCCTCTTCTTTTTGTGGAATTGTATCCATACTCCTAGCTTGCATTAAATACCAGAATACAGTTTTATGAACAGCTCTATTCTCATCCCAATTTTCCTTGAAAGTATAATGTATCTCACCTAAATATTTTAATATATCAGCTTTTACACCAGTTTCTTCTAAAACTTCTCTTAAAGCCGCATCTTCTTTATTTTCGCCAACTTCAACTTTTCCTTTAGGTAATACCCAATCTCCATTGAATTTTCTAAGTAAGAGCACAGCATTACCGAATAATACTACGCCCCCGGCACTAACCTCTTCTCTCATTGGTGTTCACTCCTTAAAATAACATAATAATAAGGATTTCTACATAAATTTTTAAAATCCTTTTTTACTTCTCATTATCGTAACTATGACCTAGTGCCAAATTAACAACTATACTTGATATATAGTCAGCGTCATGCCTGATATAGTTGCTTTTTATCTCTACTAAATTACATTCTATTACCTTTATTCCCATATCTTTTAATATATCTTTTTGGCTTTTGTCTAATAAAACTTGACTTGCCCCATCTTTATTATATATTTCAAATACAGGTTTAGGAAGTACTTCATTATTAGTTATTATTATATCAATTATATTTTCGCCGCAATGTTTATTTATGGCTCTAACATGATCAACAACATTATATTGATCAGTTTCTCCAGGTTGAGTCATTATATTAGCTATATAAACTTTTGGAGCTTTAGATTTTTTTATTGCATCTATAACCCCTTCAACTAATAAATTCGGCATTATACTTGTGTATAAACTTCCCGGTCCTATTACAATTATATCTGCATTTTCTATAGATTTAATAACCTCATCTAGTGGCTTTGCACCTTCTGGTTCTAATTTTATTCTATCAATAGAAGTATTTTGAGATCTTGCTTGCTTTGGTATATTAGACTCTCCATTTACAATATTTCCATTTTTAAGATATGCAGTTAAATTTATATCTTCTAGCGTTACAGGTAATACTCTTCCAGTTATAGCAAAAATCTCACTCATCTTATAAACTGCAGTTTCAAAATTACCATAGACACCATTCATAGCTGCCAAAAAAAGATTCCCGAAACTTTGCCCTTTTAAAGCCCCTTCTGTAAATCGATATTTCATAACCTCATTCATCGTAGGCTCTATATTAGCCAATGATAGTAAACAGTTTCTTATATCTCCTGGAGGTAGCATTCCTAAGTCTTCTCTTAATACTCCAGAACCTCCACCATCATCAGCAACAGTTACTATAGCTGTTATATTTTGAGTGTGATATTTAAGCCCTCTCAAAAAAACTGATTGACCTGTTCCTCCTCCTATTACAACAACCTTTGGCTTTTCTTCATTTTCATTTTTTATAGAATTAGTATTTTTTTGTTCTTTTGTCTTAAAGTATACAATTATAGATACCAAAAGGCAAATCCAACCTACTACTCCTATAAAAATCATTACTGATGCCATAATTTCCTCCACTTTTATCTTAGAGTGTAATCTCTATGTCTCTTTACAGCTCTATACCCCTTTTTAATTAAATTATCATACATAAGATTTGAAATAGTCACTGATCTATGTCTTCCACCTGTACATCCTATAGCTATAACTAAATGATTCTTTCCTTCTTTTATATATTGAGGGATTAGGAAATCTATCATATCTTCTAGTTTTATTAAAAATTCTCTACTTACATCAGAATCCATTACATAATCTCTTACATCTTGATCGTCTCCAGTTTTTGGTCTTAATTCTTCTAAATAGTATGGGTTTGGTAAAAATCTAACATCAAAAACTAAATCCGCATCTATAGGTATTCCATGCTTAAATCCAAATGATACTACAGATATAGTAAGCTTAGGATTATCTTCTCCTTCTATATATAATCTACTTACTTCTTCCTTTAAGTCTCTAGGTTTCATATTGCTAGTATCTATTATACTATCAGCTTTATCTCTTAGAGTTTGTAAAATTTCTCTTTCTTCTTTAATTCCTTCTGTTATTTGCATATTTTTTGCTAAAGGATGATTTCTTCGAGTCATTTTGTACCTTTTTACTAAGACATCATCTGAGCAATCTAAAAATAAAACTTCATATTTATAATTTTCTTTTTCCAAATAACTTAAACTTTCATGTAGAGTTTTAAAAAACTCTCTACCTCTTATGTCAATTCCAAGCGCAACTTTATCTATACTTGAATTTCCTTGATAGCATAGTTCTGCAAACTTAGTTATAAGAGTTGGAGGTAAATTGTCTATACAATAAAACCCAATATCTTCTAGAGCCTTCATAGCTTCACTTTTTCCAGATCCAGATAATCCTGTAACTATTATAAATCTCATATATTAAGTCCCCCTATTCACTAAATTTTTATATTCTTTATAAGATTAAAATCAAGTTTTGCATCTTCAGCTATTTTTATGGCTTTTTCGAAATTTCCTATATGCTCAGGTCTATGTGCATCAGAGCCTATAACAAATTCAACCCCAGTATTTTTTATTTTATTTAACTGATCAACATTTAAATAACCGTGATGAGAGTTTATTTCTAAAAAAGTATTTTTACTTATAGCTGCTTTTGCAACTTCTTCTATATATACATCCCCTTTATCTCCAGGATGAGTTACTATAAAAAGATTGTTATTTTTTATGGCATTTACTACAGCATTAGTGTTGTAATCTTTACACCAATTTTTAAATTTTAAATAATTAAATGCATGATCTAATGCGCTCTTTATACAAGTAGGCTTTGATCCAAAATGGTAACCGGCCATTGTATAATCTAACATATCTTCAATTTTATCATCTAAATCTATATTGCCTTTATCATCTAATATATTACATTCCATTCCTAATAAAATTTCAATTTCTTTATATTTTTCATTAAGTTTATCGATTTCTTCTCTCATTTTAGCTATACTATCATATTTTACGCCATATGCAATATGCTTATAACCGTGATCTGAAATACCTATCGTTTTTATATTCTTTTCTATAGCAACTTTTACATTGTCTTCTATAGTTCCTTTTCCATGACTATAAATCGTATGAGTATGATAATCTGCTAGTATTTCCATATTTTATTCATCTCCTAGTATTTTGACTTCCTCTTCTAGCATAACTCCAAATTTAGAATATACTGTACTTTTAACTACATTTATTAACTCAATTATATCTTTTGCTTTTGCATCTCCTATATTAACTACAAATCCAGAGTGTTTCTCCGAAACTCTAGCTCCACCTAATGTCAATCCTTTTAATCCACTATCTTCTATTAGTTTTGCTGCGAAATGGCCTTCAGGTCTTTTAAAAGTACTTCCTGCACTAGGTAGATTTAAAGGCTGTTTAGTAACTCTGCTTTTAGTTAGTTCTTTCATATGACCCTTTATTTCATCAAAATTTCCTTCTTTTAATTCTATAATTGCTGATAAAACTATATAATCACTTTTACTAATTAAACTTCTTCTATATTCAAATTCCATTTCTTTATTACTTAACTCAATTATATTACCTTTTGAATCCATTAATCTTACAGATTTGACTATGTCTTTCATCTCTCCTCCATAAGCACCTGCGTTCATAGCTATTGCTCCACCTAGCGTTCCTGGTATTCCAGCTGCAAATTCAAATCCTGTCAAACTCTTATTTAATATAGCTTTCCCCATAAAAGAAAGTAATGCTCCTGATTGAGCTACAACTTTTGTGTCCTCAATTTCAAACTTATTAAAATTGTCAGCTATTTTTATAACTACGCCTCTTATACCACCATCTTTAACTAAAAGGTTTGACCCATTTCCAATAACTATATAAGGTATATTTTCATTTTTAAAAAACTCTATTAATCTTTTTATTTCATCTTCAGTTTTTGGTTTTAGTAAAAAATCTGCAGGACCTCCAACCTTAAATGAGATATGATTTTTCATAGGCTCATTTAGGTATATACCCTCTTTATCTAATATATTTAATAAATTTTTATATATAAATTCCTTATTCATTATATTTCCTCCTAATCAATGCTGTTTATTCACATTTCACACTTATTTATCCATTAAAAATTATACATATACTATAATAATGTATTAAAAACAAAATAACAATATACAAAACCATTGAACTCACCTTAAAAAACGTTGATATATCTATCAACGTTTTTAGAATTTCTAACATTTTTTCTCACTTCTTTACATAGCAACTATGATATATATAAGGAATTATTATAGCACCTCCTATAATATTTCCAAAAGTTACTACAATTAAGTTAAATAATAATTGTACTATAGTTATTTTGGCCCCTAGAATCATTCCCATAGGTATAAAAAACATATTCGCTATACTATGTTCAAATCCACATAAAACAAATAACATAATAGGAAACCAACATGCAAAAACTTTTGATACTATATCTTTACCTGCAGTTGCAAATAAAACAGCTAATACAACCATAATATTACATAAAATTCCTTTAATAAGAGCTTCTATAAAAGTTAACTCTACTTTACTTTGAGCTATATTTACTACTTTTTCTATAGCACTTTGACTTAATGTATTACTTAAAAAAATAGCTAATACTAACAATATAGAACCTATAAAGTTTCCTATATATACTACACTCCAGTTTTTAAATAATGATTTATAGGTAATCTTTTTTTCTAAAATAGATAATGTCATAAGATTATTCCCCGTAAATAACTCTGCGCCGCAAACAACTACTAACATAAGTCCAATGGGAAATATACATGCTCCAGCAAATTTAGAAATTCCTGGGTCAGTTAAGGTTTGAGATATTAAGATATTTCCAAGTCCACCTAATCCAATAAATAATCCAGCTAAAATTCCAAGTAGCATACAATTTTTAAAAGGTAAATTAGATTTTTTTATTCCTGTATCAATAGTAACTTTGATTATTTCCCCTGGAGTTAGAAAGTTTTTTTCCATTTTATCCCCCCTATATAAATTACTAATAAATTATATGTTTTTAAATTAAGTAGTTGACTATGTTCTATAAATATATATAGATTTATAGAATAAATTTTTATAACATTAAGTTTTTGCACTTCGTTTTTTGTATACAAAATGTAATTTTTATTGTATACTTATTTAGGTTGTAGATAAATGATAAATTTTTGACTAAAATTGTATAACATTATTTCACGGGAGGAATTATAAATGAGTGACAAAAAAATGCTTACACCTGCTGAAGTTGCAGAGTATACATTACATGCAGGTATAAAAAAAGCTAATACTCCAACTAAAAAAGTTTTAATTTCTGCATTCTTAGCAGGAATGTATATAGCGTTAGGTGCTTTAGGTTCTATAGCAGCATCTTACAATTTACTAGCTAACCCTGCTACTTATGGATTAGGAAAAATGGTAGCTGGACTTATGTTCCCAGCTGGACTTGTACTTATATTAATAGCTGGAGGAGATTTATTTACTAGTAATATATTAATAACTTTAGCAGCTTTAAAGAAAAAAGTTTCTTGGGGCAAAACAGCTAAAAACTGGGCTTTAGTTTGGATAGGAAACTTAATAGGTGCGGCATTTGCTGCTTTTTTAGTTTCTAAATCAGGTGTATTTGATTGGAGCAACGGATTATATGGTGGTGTTGTTATAAAAAATGCAGTTGGTAAAGTAAATATAGGATTTGCTGCTGCTGTAGCTTCAGGTGTAGTTTGTAACCTATTAGTTTGTGCAACTGTTTGGGCTTCATATGCTGCTAAATCAGTTTCAGGAAAAGTTATAATGGGTTGGTTAGGTATATTCGTATTCGTATGTATAGGCGTAGAACACGTTGTTGCTAACATGGGATACTTATTAGCTGGATTAATGGTTAAATTAAATCCTGTATACTTAGAGGCATCTCACAAAACTTTAGCTGATGTAGCTAATTTAAATTTAGGAAATGTGTTTTTACATAACTTCTTACCAGTTACTATAGGTAACATATTAGGAGGTATGGTAATAGCAGCTTCTTACTATTTCTTATTTATGAGTAATAATGAAAAATAATAATAATAATATATAAACCCTTCTTATTTAAATAAGAGGGGTTTTTTTATAGAGAAATATACTCCTTTTTGTTATAATTAATATAATTATTTAATGCTAAAGATAATCTTAATAGGAGGCGAGTACTATTTTATCTACTATTTTTTCATATCAATTTTTAGTTACCTCTATATATATAATAAACTTTTTAGTAATGTTAAACCTTATATTTAGGGAACGTAGAAGCATAGACTCTACAGTTGCTTGGATATTAATCCTAACTATAGTTCCTGCAGTAGGTTTTGTTTTATACATAGTATTTGGTAGACGTATGAATAAGTATAACATGTTCAAATTAAAAAAAGACGAAGACAAAAGACTCAAAAATAGAATGGGTGAATCCTGTGACTTTCTACAGTACTCAGAAAAATTTGAGCCTAATGTCGCAAACCATAGAGATATGATTTATACTTTGGCTAACTTAAACAGTTCCCCTTATACTACAAATAATAAAGTTTCTATCTATACAGATGGTAATGAATTTTTTAACGAACTTAAAGAACAATTAAGAAAAGCGAAAAAATATATAAATATAGAATTTTATATATTTAAAGATGACGGGTTAGGTAATGAAATTTTAGATATTCTTGTTGAAAAGTTGTCTGAAGGAGTTGAAGTTAGACTTCTATATGATACTGTTGGAAGTAGACTTTTATCTAAAAATGGAATTAACAGATTAAAAGAAGCAGGAGGAAAAACAGGTGCCTTCTTCCCTTCTTTTTTAAAGATAATAAACTTTAACTTAAACTATAGAAATCATAGAAAAATTGTTGTCGTAGATGGTGAAGTTGGATTTGTTGGAGGTTTTAATGTAGGTGATGAGTATTTAGGAAAAGACCCTAAATTTGGATATTGGAGGGATACTCATACTAAAATTATCGGTGCTGCAGTTAATGATTTAAACCTTAGATTCATGTTAGATTGGCGTTATACAACTCATGAAGATATAGATTTCACAAAGTATTTAAATGATGATATTCATCCTTACAATGGTAACCTAGGAATGCAGATAGTATCAAGTGGTCCGGACTTATCAGAAATAGATGAAATAAAATATGGTTATTTAAAAATGATTCAAAAAGCTAAAAAGTATATTTATATTCAATCTCCATATCTAATTTTAGATAGCTCTTTGTTAGATGCCTTAAAAATTGCATCTTTATCAGGTGTTGATGTTAGAATCATGATTCCATCTAAACCTGACCATCCATTTGTTTATTGGGCTACATACTCTTATGCAGGAGAACTATTAAAGTTTGGAGCTAAAATTTATACTTATGGTAAAGATGCTTTTTTACATTCTAAAACAGTTGTCATGGATGATTCTATTTGTTCAATAGGAACTGCAAATATGGATATTCGTAGTTTTGAGCTTAATTTTGAAGTAAACGCATTTATGTATTGCTCTAAAGTAGCAATTAAACAAAAACATATTTTTGAAGAAGATATCAAAAATTGTACTCAAATTACTCAAGAAATTTATGATAATAGATCTCAATTAATCAGGTTTAAAGAGTCGATTTCTAGACTTTTATCCCCTGTCTTATAAAAAAATAGAAAAAACACCTAAAATATATATTATTTCAGGTGTTTTTTCTATTTTACTTTAATAACAAATGTTAATTTTTTATTTTTTGAAAATTTAGGAAATTATTAAAGACATTTAAAATAATTGAGTTATAATATGTTTATGATATCAAATATACTAGTATAAGATATAAATTTCATTCCATAAATAAGGAGGTTCTCTATGTGTAACTGTTCTCAGTGCAACAATAAATTATTTGAAGATTTAGATATATTTATAGATGCTCTACCTACTAAAAAAGGTGCTTTAATACAAGTTCTTCATCATGCTCAAGGCCTATTTGGTTATTTACCGAAAGAAGTTCAACTTCATATTGCAAAAAAGTTAGATCTATCTCCAGCTAAAGTTTATGGTGTCGTAAGCTTTTACTCATACTTTACAACTGAACAAAAAGGGGAATACAAAATAAGTGTTTGTTTAGGTACTGTATGCTTTGTAAAGGGCGCTGATAAAATTTTAGCTGAATTTGAAAATATTTTAGGTATAAAGTCTGGGGAAACAACTTCTGATTTAAAATTCTCACTTGAAGGATTACGATGTGTTGGTGCATGTGGTCTAGCTCCTGTAGTTGTTGTAAACGGAAAAGTTTATGGCCAGGTTACAGTAGATCAGGTAAAAGATATAGTAAATGAATATAAACAATTAGAAGCTACTTGTTAAAATAAAGGGGGGGAATATATGAGTCAAATAAAATCATTTGATGAGTTAAATAATCTAGTTAATAAATTAAAGCCAAATCTATCTTTAAGAAATAATCTCAAACAAAATAATAATAAAAAAGAACTGCTAGTTTGTGGTGATACAGGTTGTAGAGCTGCTAATAGTATGCCAATTATAGATAGTCTTAAACAAGAAATAAAAAATGCAGGTTTAGAAGATCTTGTTTCTGTATCTTTAACAGGATGTTTCGGATTCTGCGCTCAAGGACCGATTGTTAAGGTTCATCCTGATAACGTTTTCTACGTAAAGGTCCAAGCCGATGATGCCAGAGACATAGTTCAAGATCATCTTATTGAGGGGAAACTTGTAGATAGACTTCTTTTTATTGAACAATCTGAAGAAAAAAAGGTTAAATCTTCAGATGATATGTCTTTTTATAAACAGCAAATGCGTATAGCTCTTCATAACTGTGGATATATAAATCCAGAAAAAGTTGAAGATTACTTAGCAAATGATGGTTATTTAATGCTTGGTAAATGTCTAACTGAACTTAAACCTGAAGAAGTTATTGAAGAAGTAAAAGTTTCTGGCCTAAGAGGTAGAGGCGGTGCTGGATTTCCTACTGGTATAAAATGGGAAGCTACTAGAAAATCTCCTTCAAATCAAAAATATGTAGTTTGTAATGCTGATGAAGGTGATCCAGGTGCATTTATGGATAGATCTATATTAGAAGGAGACCCTCATAAAGTTTTAGAAGCAATGGCTATATGTGGATATGCAGTTGGAGCTGATACTGGATATATATATATAAGAGCAGAATACCCTCTTGCTATAGAAAGGCTTAAACTTGCTATAGATCAAGCAAATAGTTTAGGTGTACTTGGTAAAAACATATTAGGTACTGATTTTAATTTTAACATAGAACTTAAATATGGCGCTGGGGCTTTTGTTTGTGGTGAAGGTACAGCTCTAATGCGTTCAATAGAAGGTAATCGTGGTGAACCTCGTATGAAAACTTATAGTTCTACAAAAAAAGGGCTTTGGGATGTTCCAACTTGTTCTAACAACGTAGAAACTTTTGCAAATATAACTCCTATAATTAAAAATGGAGGTCAATGGTATAAAAATATAGGTACTGAGAAATCATCAGGTACTAAGGTTTTCGCCTTAGGTGGAAAAATAAATAATGTTGGTCTTGTTGAAATACCTATGGGAACAACTTTAAGAGATGTAATTTATAACATAGGTGGAGGTATTCCCGATAATAAAAATTTCAAAGCGGTTTTAACAGGTGGTCCATCAGGAGGATGTATACCAGCTGATTATCTAGATACTCCTATAGATTTTGATAATTTAAATGCTCTTGGATCTATGATGGGTTCAGGTGGTATGCTAATACTAGATGAAACTGACTGTATGGTTGATATAGCTAAGTTTTTCTTAGGGTTTACTGTCGAAGAATCTTGTGGTAAATGTACTCCTTGTCGTATAGGAAATAAGAGATTATTAGAAATTTTAACTAAAATAACAGATGGCAAAGGTTGTGAACAAGATTTAATAGACTTAGAAAATTTATCTAAAACAATAGTTAGTACCTCTTTATGTGGATTGGGCAAGTCTGCTCCTAACCCGGTTTTAAGTACCCTTAACTATTTCTATGATGAGTATAAGGCTCATGTAGTTGATAAAAAGTGTCCTTCAGGAAAATGTCAGGCACTATTAAACTTTGTTATAACAGATTCTTGCATAGGTTGTACAAAGTGTTCAAAAATCTGTCCAGCTGGATGTATAACTGGAAAAGTTAAAGAAAAACATGAAATTGATATTACTAAATGTCTAAAATGCGGTGCTTGTATGGATAACTGTAAATTCAATGCAATAATTAAGAAATAAAGGGGGATAATCAATGAGCTTAGTTAATTTAACTATAAATGGTAGAGCTGTATCTGTTGAAAATGAAACGACTATACTTGATGCAGCTAAAAAACTTAATATAAAAATTCCTACGCTTTGTCATCTTCATATGGATGAAATAAATATGCATAATAAATGTGCATCTTGCCGTGTATGTATGGTAGATACTAAACGAGGTTTAGTTCCAGCTTGTGCAACAAATGTACGTGAAGGAATGGAAGTTCAAACAAATACGGCACGTGCTTTAAATGCTAGAAAAACTGTTGTAGAACTCTTGTTATCAGATCATCCTCAAGATTGTCTTGTATGTGAAAAAAACGGAAACTGTGAACTTCAAAGTATTGCACAAGACCTAGGAGTTAGAGATATAAAATATAAAGGGGTAAAAACTAATCTAGGTATAGATAATTCAAGTAAATCTATAGTAAAAAATCATGATAAGTGTATACTTTGTAGAAGATGTGAAACTATGTGTACTGAAATACAAAAAGTTGGAGTTTTATCAGGTGTTAATCGTGGATTCGAAACAATGGTATCAACATTTTTCAATGAAGATATGAGTGAGACTAATTGTTCTTTCTGTGGTCAGTGTGTTGCTGTCTGTCCTACAGGAGCATTAACAGAGGTTAATAATATAGACTTAGTTTGGAATGAGCTTGATAATAATGAAAAAGTTGTTGTTGTCCAAGTTGCACCAGCTGTTAGAGTTGCTTTAGGCGAAGAGTTTGGACTTAATCCAGGTGAGGTTACAACTGGAAAAATTGTATCAGCTCTTAGATTACTTGGATTTAAATATGTATTTGATACTAATTTTGCAGCTGATATAACAATAATAGAAGAAGCTTCCGAGTTTATACATAGGTTAAAAGAAAACAAAAACTTACCGATACTAACTAGCTGCTGTCCAGCTTGGATTAACTACTTAGAACATCACTATCCTGATTTATTGAATTTAGCTTCTAGTTGTAAATCTCCTCAAAATATATTTGGTGCAGTAGCTAAAAACTACTTCTCTAGAAAAATTAATTTAACACCAGATGATATAACTGTTATATCTGTTATGCCTTGTATAGCAAAAAAATATGAAGTTGCTAGAGAAGAACTTGGAAATGATGGAGTTTTAGATGTAGATATATCTATAACAACTCGTGAGCTTGCTAAAATGATTAAACAAGCTGGTATAGATTTCTTAAGTCTTGAAGATGGAACTTTTGATAGTCCAATGGGAGAATCTACAGGTGCTGCAGATATATTTGGTGCTACTGGTGGAGTTTTAGAAGCGGCTCTACGTACATCTTATGAATGGGTTACTGGAAATAATTTAGATTGTGTTAATTTTGAATCGGTTAGAGGTTTTGATGGAATAAAGGAAGCTAATATCAATATTGATGGAACAATTGTAAATGTTTGTGCTGCCAGCAGCCTAGGAAATGCTAAACAAATAATGGATGAAGTTAAATCTGGAAATTCAAAATATCAAATAATTGAAATTATGGCCTGTCCTGGTGGATGTGTTGCAGGAGGAGGTCAACCATATCATTGTGGTGATTACAATAAAATAAAATCTAGAGCTCAAGGCCTTTATGGAATAGATGCTGGTAAGGAAATACGAAAGTCTCATGAAAATCCATCTGTAAATAAGTTATATGATGAGTTTTTCGGTGAACCATATAGTAACTTAGCTCATAAGTATCTTCATACTCATTACTTTGATAAAAGTGATTTCTTTAAAAATAGTGAAGAACTTGCAGAAGTTACTGATTAATAAATAAAAGGTGTGATATTATGTATCACACCTTTTATTTATGCTTATTATCTATTAAAGTAGCTAATTTTTTAGTAAATTCTTTTGCAGAATCATATCCCATTCTCTTTTGTCTAAAGTTCATAGCTGCAACTTCTAAAATCATAGATGTATTTCTTCCTGGTTTTACTGGAACAACTAACTTTTCTATATTTATTCCAAGTATTTCTTCATACTCTTTATCTAGTCCAAGTCTATCGTAATATGTAGTATCATTCCATGATTCAAGCCTTATAACTAAATCTATAACCTTTGAATCTTTAACGGCTCCAATACCATACATACTTCTAACATCTATTATTCCTATCCCTCTAATTTCCATAAAGTGTCTAAGCACCTCTGGTGATTGACCCATGAGTATATTTTCATCAACCTTAGTTATTTCTACTGCATCATCAGCAATCAATCTATGCCCTCTTTGAATAAGTTCTAATGCAGTTTCTGATTTACCAACACTACTTTCTCCTCTAATTAAAACCCCAACACCAAATACATCAACTAAAACTCCATGAATTGTTGTCATAGGAGATAGTTTTGAATCTAGATAATTTGATAATTTATTTATTAATCTTGTAGTATTTCTTTTAGTAGCTAGTACTACTCTATTATGTTTCTTTGCCATTTCAATAACATCTTCATTAACAGTAAGCCCTCTAGTGACTATTAATGCAGGTACTTCATAACTAAAAAATTTATCTAATACAGTCCTTCTTATTTCCTCATCCATATGGCTAAAATAAGTGTATTCCGTTCTACCTACTATCTGTATTCTATCGTAAGTAAAATGTTCGAAATATCCAGCAAACTGTAACCCCGGTCTATGAATATCTTGGTAATGCACATAATATTCAACATCATCAGGCATGTAAATAACATCAAGCCCGATATCTTTAACTAATTCTCTAACCGTAACTGGCCTTTCACTTCTTTCACTATCCATAATATATTTGCTCCTTTTTATGATTTAAAAAAATTATAAACATTTTCTGCTGAAGTCTTATTCATTCCCTCTACTTCTAAAAGTTCATCCATTGTAGCATTTTTTATTTCATCTATATTCTTAAAATGACTCAACAGCGCTTTCTTTCTTTTTTCTCCTATTCCTTGTATATCATCTAGAATAGATTTTGTCAAAGTTTTATTTCTTAAGCTTCTATGATATGATATTGCATAGTTATGGACCTCTTCTTGTATGCTCGCTACAAATCTATACAAATTCGAAGTTTTATCGAGTTCAATTTCTTTTTCCTGGGAAATTAATCCCTTTGTTCTATGTTTATCGTCTTTATACATTCCCCAAAGTGGAATTTCTACATTATGTTTATTTAAAACCTTTTTAACTGAACTTACTTGACCTTTTCCACCATCTAGTAAAATTAAATCTGGCAAGTCTCCATATTTAATTCTTCTTTCTACAATTTCTGCCATTGAATCATAATCATTTGGCCCTATAACAGTCTTAATCTTATATCGTCTATACTCTTTCTTATCTTTTTTCCCATCAGTAAAAACAACCATAGATCCTATTGAGTCAACACCTTGGATATTTGAAATATCAAATGACTCTATTCTCCTTGGAATTTTTTCTAATCCTATTATATTCTTTAATTCTTCTAAGGCCCCTATACTCTTTTGATACTTTAATTTATTCATATTTGAAAACTTCTCTAGGTACTCAACTGCATTTTTTCTAACCATTTCTATTAGACTTTTCTTCTCACCTTTTTGAGGAACTCTAATAAAAACTTTTTGTCCTTTTTTATCTGATAACCACTCTTCTAATATAAAACTATCTTCAATATCGCTTTCTATTAAAATTTCTTTCGGTATATAGTCTTGGGCCATATAAAACTGTTTTACAAATGAAGAAAGTACCGATTCTCTTGTACTATCCATAACACCTTCTAATATATAATGTTCTCTCCCAACTATCTTTCCATTTCTTATAAAAAATACTTGTACGCAAGCTTCATCATGAGCTCTTGCCATAGCTATAATATCTTGATTTAAATCAGATGTAATAGAATCAATTTTTTGTTTTTGTGTCATTTCTTCTAAGCTTTTAATTTTGTCTCTGTACATAGCTGCATCTTCAAAGTTAAATTCCATTGCACAATTATTCATTTTTTCTTTTAATAAGTCTATTAAATGTTCTTCTTTTCCAGATAAAAATAAAATTATTTCTTCTATCATTTTTGAATATTCCTCTTTGCTTACCTCCCCTGTACACGGTCCAACACATTTTTTGATATGTTTATTTAAACAGGGTCTTACCTTATTTTTTATAGCTCTTTCAATATCTATATTACAAGTTCTAATAGGATATATATTTCTTATAATTTCTAAGGTGTCATTAACAGCAGTTATATTTGTATATGGTCCAAAATATTTAGCTTTATCCTTTATTACTTGTCTTACCTTTAATACTCTTGGAAAGTCTTCGTTTACTGTTACTTTTATATATGGGTATGTTTTATCATCTCTAAGTAGTACATTATATTTTGGCCTATACTCCTTTATTAAACTACATTCTAATATTAGTGCCTCTAATTCTGAATCTGTTATTATATATTCAAATTTATATATGTTTTTAACCATAGACTTAACTTTAGATGTATGATTTTTTGAAGATTGAAAGTATTGTCTAACTCTATTTTTAAGGGAAATTGCTTTACCTACATATATAACTTTGTCATTTTCATCTTTCATTAAATAAACTCCCGGTTCTGATGGAAGTTTTTTTAATTGTTCTTGAATATCAAACATTTTTTCACCTCGATATTTAAAGTTTATATATAAATTATACCCTAGTTTAAAGCTTAATAAATTATAAAGTATAAAAGAAAAGACACCTATAACAGGCGTCTTTTCTTTTATACTTTATTTACCTTTTCCCCCATTAACTTCTAAGAAGAATGTACCTGCATCCTTTCTTGTTTTAAATTCTGGAGAATCTTTATATTTATCAACATTTTCAGAACTTAATCCCACTATGTCTATACTTCCTGTCTCATATAAATTAAGAGCTGCATTTGGATCTTTTACTATTTTAGTGTTTACCTTATCTATCTTAACCGTACTAGCATCCCAATATCCAGGATTTTTACTCATTGTATATACATCTTCAATTTTCCAATCACTTAATGTAAATGCTCCGTTATAAACAATTTTATCATGAGATGTTCCATAATCTTGACCAAATTGTTCTACAACTTTTTGATTTTGCGGCAAGAATGATTTAAAGAACATTAAACTATCAAAATAATGAACAGGTCTTACTAAATCAACCTTTAGTGTATAATCATCTACTGCTTTTATTCCCACTCCATCTGCACTATCTGTTTTACCTAAGTTATAATCCTTAGCTCCCACTATATCGTACATAATAAACCCATAAGTAGATGCAGTTGCCGGATCTAATGTTCTCTTCCATGAATATTCAAAATCTTTTGCTGTTACAGGATCTCCATTTGACCATTTAGCATTTTTTCTAAGTTTAAATGTCCAACTCTTTCCATCTTCTGATTTTTCCCATGTCTCTGCTATACCTGGTGCAAGTTTTCCGTTCTTATCTAATTTAACTAACCCTTCCATAGTATTCATTAATACTTCTGAAGATGCTGTATCCGAAGCTTTACTTGGATCTAATGTAGGTATATCAGATACTGCAGTTATATTTAATTCTTTTTTACCTTCCCCTAATTCAACCCAGTAATATATATTGTTAACTCCAAATGCAGGAGTAAGTCTTCCACTTACATGTGGTTTTTGTAAATATGAAGCTCCTGATTGAGTAAGAGGTGCTAGATACCCATCCTCTAGCATTAATTTCTCAGCCTGTGCAAACTTATTCCAGCTTTCTTCTTGACTTTCAGCTGTCTTAGCTTCTTCTATAAGCTTATCATATTCTGGATTGCTATATCCCGTATTCACAGCATATTTTACTCCGCTTTGCATAGTTTCTAGGAATGTTAATGGATCAGGATAGTCTGGAGACCAACCTGAATAAGCTAAATGGAAATCTCCTTTATCTTCTAATGCTAGTTTTTGTTTAAATGGTTGAGACTTAACTTCTACCTTTAATCCTGGTAAGGCATTTTGAAGTTCAGCTTGCATAAATTCAGCCTGTCTTTTTCCTGTTTCAGAATCAAATGTTAATAGTTCTAATGTTACAGTGTCAAACCCAACTTCTTCTTTTGCTTTTTCCCATAATTTTGTGGCTTCTTCTTTGTTATATGAATATCCCATTTCACCAGCAACTTCTCTATAATCTTTACCTTCCTCATTAAATGCTAACCCCTCAGCTACTATATAATCAGCTGGAATAGTTCCATTGTTTATTATAGTTTCACACATAGTTTTTTTATCTATTGCCATAGATATTGCTGCCCTAGCATTCTTGTTTGCAAGCACTTTATATGGATCTCCTGTTGATCCTCCGTTACTACTTGACCCGTTATTTGTGCATCCCACCATAGTCATTATAGATAATGCAGTTGTTACACTCATAACAGCCATTTTCTTTTTTAGAACCATAAAACATTCCCCCTTAAAAATTTGAGTTTTAAGTAGCATAATGTATATATAATATGTGTTTTTATATTATATGCAGTAAAATTTGTCCTTAATGATTAAATTTAAATAAATATAGCTTAAAATTAAAATTTATAAAATAAAAAATACCTATGTATAAATATACATAGGTATTTTTTATTTTATAAATTATTTACTTTTTTCAGATTTTCCTCCATTTATTTGGAAGAAGTTTACAGATGCCTTCAATGTAGTTTTAAAATCTGGAGAATCTTTGTATTTATCAACATTTTCAGAACTTAATCCGACTATATCTATACTTCCTGTTTCATATAGATTAAGTGCTGCATTTGCATCTTTAACTATCTTTGTATTTACTTTATCTATTTTAACAGAGCTAGCGTCCCAATATCCAGGATTCTTACTCATTGTATACATATCTTCTATTTTCCAGTTACTTAATGTAAATGGTCCATTATAAACTACCTTATCATGAGATGTTCCATACTCACTACCAAATTGCTCTACTGCTTTTTGATTTTGTGGTAAGAATGATTTAAAGAACATTAAACTATCAAAATAATGAACTGGTCTTACTAAATCAACTTTTAATGTATAATCATCTACTGCTTTTATTCCTACTTTATCTGCATTATCTGTTTTACCTAGATTATAATCCTTAGCTCCTACTATATCATACATAATAAATCCATAAGTAGATGCAGTCGCTGGATCTAATGTTCTCTTCCATGAATATTCAAAATCCTTTGCTGTTACAGGGTCTCCATTTGACCATTTAGCATTTTTTCTAAGTTTAAATGTCCAAGTCTTACCATCTTCAGATTTTTCCCATGTTTCAGCTATACCTGGAGTAACTTTTCCATCCTTATCTAGTTTAACCAATCCTTCCATAGTATTCATTAATACTTCTGATGAAACTGTATCTTCAGCTTTACTTATATCCAAAGTAGGTATATCTGATGTATTAGTTATATTAAGTTCCTTTTTACCTTCTCCTAATTCTACCCAGTTATATATTGCTGGTACTCCAAATGATGGAGTAAGTCTTCCGCTTACATGAGGTTTTTGTAAATAAGATGAAGCTTGTTGAACTAAAGGAACTAAATAACCATCTTTTAGCATCATTTTCTCAGCTTCAGCATATTTTTTCCAACTTTCTTCTTGACTTTCTGCTGTTTTAGCTTCTTCTATAAGCTTATTATATTCTTCATTTTTATAATTTGTATTAGATGCATACTGTATTCCTGGTTGCATAGTTTCTAAGAATGTTAATGGATCCGGATAATCTGGGTTCCATGATGCATATGATAAATCGAAATCCCCTTTATTTTCTAATTCTAGTTTTTGTTTAAATGGCTGAGTCTTAATCTCTACTGTCAATCCTGGAAGTGCATTTTGTAATTCAGATTGCATAAATTCTGCTGTTCTTTTACTACTTTCACTATCAAAACTTAGTAGCTCTAATTTAACAGTATCAAATCCAACTTCTTCTTTTGCTTTTTCCCATAATTTTGTAGCCTCTGCATCATCATGTTTATATCCCATATCTCCAGCTACTTCTCTATAGTCTTTTCCAGCTTCATTAAATGCTAATTCTTTTGCTACGAAATAAGATGCTGGTACAGTTCCATTGTTAAGTATTGTATCACACATCGCTTGTCTATCTACTGACATAGCTATAGCAGCTCTAGCATTTTCATTTGCAAGTACTTTTGATGGATCTCCATCTCCTTTTCCACTACTGCTTCCTCCACTAGATGAATTTCCTCCTGTACTACCACATCCAACTAGTGCCATTACAGCAATTGCTGAAGTAGCACACATTACAGCCATTTTTTTCTTTAAAACCATAACACATCCCCCTTATTCTCTTTTCCATTTACTAGATTAATTAGATTATAAGATAATTTTTATAAAATGTCATTATTTTTAGAATTTTTATTTTTTTGATTTTTAAATTAAATCAACATGCATATTTATTTTAATATATAATAATTATATTTATACTTTAATATTGAAATACCTTTATTTAAATTTTTTTAATATTATAAAATTTTTATATAAATGATTGTTTTTTAGAAAAAACCGTATTAATATTATATTAAAACCTAACTTGTATAATTTAGTACATAAATTTACGATAGGAGGATTCTTTATTGAAAAAATTCCATAAGCTAATTTTAGCAAACTTAATATTAAGCTTTTTATTTTATAGTTTTAATAATTTTGAAAGATTTTCTTTTATAAATTCATCTTTTGTCATAGGAATGATATATTTATCGATAGGTGTATTCTTTTATGTTACTGAACAAGGAGTTTTCAATTTAACTATTTATGCTTATAACAAAATTAGTAGTCAGCTACAAAAAAATCGAGGTGTTTTATCAGATGGCCCTATTAATATCGATGATTACATAAATAAGAGATATCAGTTCACAAACACCAATTCACTTTTGACATCTGGTTTAATCATATCTATAGGTAATTTATTCATAAGTTTTTTAATTTACTAATAAAATTTATATATATATCATAAATATTATTTAATATAAATTAATTCGTTTTCAATTCTGATATAATTCTTAAATTTATCAGAATTTATTTTTAAATAATACTAATTTATTCAAGGGGGTGTAGCGATGGGTCGCTATATTTTAAAACGTCTTACGCTTATGTTGATGACACTATTAATTGTTATTTCCGTAACATTTTTCTTGGTAAGATTATTACCTGGAAGTCCATTTAATGACGAAAAATTAAGTCCACAACAAGTCGAAATGATTAACAAGCAATACGGTCTTGATGCTCCTGTTCCAGTTCAATATGTTAAGTACATGAAAGGTGTATTTACTGGAGATTTAGGAAGATCCTTTAAGTATGATAATAAAAAAGTTGAAGATTTAATAAGTACTCGTTTAAAACCTTCTGCTATGCTAGGAGCTCAAGCTCTAATTATAGGAAGTACTGTAGGATTAACTTTGGGAATAATAGCCGCTCTTAAGAAAAATACATTTTGGGATTACTTAGCTACTGTTATATCAGTTTTAGGAGTTTCGGTACCATCATTTGTGTTGGCAGCTCTTCTTCAATTGTATTTGACAACAAAGCATCAAATTTTTCCAGTTACATGGGGTATGCCTATAGGCTCTGATTTTAGATATGTATGGACAGTACTTCCATCTATAGCATTAGCATTTTTCTCAATAGCAAGTATAGCACGTTTTACTAGAACTGAACTTGTTGAAGTTCTTAATGCTGATTATATAGTAACTGCAAAATCCAAAGGATTAACTAAAGCTGCTGTTATTATAAAGCATGCTTTAAGAAATGCATTGATACCTGTTGTAACTATGCTTGGACCTTTAACAGTTGGATTGCTTACTGGGTCCCTAGTTGTTGAAAAGGTTTTCGCAGTTCCTGGTCTAGGAGATTTATTGGTTTCTTCTATAACAACTAACGATTTATTCTGTATATCAGGTGTTTCTATATTCTATAGTGCACTTTATATAGGTGTAATATTACTAGTTGATGTTCTTTACGGAGTTATAGATCCTAGAATTCGTGTTGCAGGGGGGAAAGCTTAATGATAGAAAAGGTTATTATTGATGGAAAAGAAGTTGAATTAACTGCCGATTTATTTGAGATCAGCCCAGCTGATATGACTCAACATGAAGCTATAACTAGACCAAGCTTAACGTTTTGGCAAGATGCTAGAAAAAGATTGTTTAGAAATAAAGGAGCAATTACTGGATTAGTAATTTTATCTATAATATGTTTTCTTACTGTATTCGGTCCTCTATTCAATAAATATACTTACGATCAACAAAATCTAAGTCATTCAAAACTACCTCCAAGAATTCCTGTTATATCTTCTCTTGGAATAATGGATGGGACTAAAAAGGAAACTAGCTATGATGGAAAAGTATCTAAAGTTGATGTTTATGAAAGAAAAGGTCTTGGAGATGACGTTAACTATTGGTTTGGTACTGATGATTTAGGACGTGATTTATGGACTCGTACTTGGAGTGGTGCCCGAGTTTCTTTATTTATAGCTATCTTAGCTGCTGTTTATGACTTATTAATAGGTGTTACTTATGGTGGTGTTTCTGCATATTATGGTGGAAAAGTCGATATGTATATGCAACGTTTTATAGAAATTTTAACAGGTATACCTAGCTTAGTTATATTAACCTTATTTATATTAGTATTTGAGCCAGGAGTTCTATCTATGTCACTTGCAATGGCAATATCCGGATGGACTTCTATGTCAAGAATAGTTCGTTCCCATGTTCTTAGAATTAAAAACCAAGAGTTTGTTTTAGCTTCTAGAACATTAGGTGCTTCTGATAAAAAAATAATAATTAAACATTTATTCCCTAATATAATTGGACCTGTAGTTGTTATGATGATGTTCTCATTACCTAACGCTATATTCTACGAAGCATTCCTTAGTTTCATAGGTTTAGGACTACAACCTCCATATGCATCATTAGGAGTATTAATAAACGATGGATTTAAACAACTTCATACAAATCCTTATATGATGTTTATTCCATCAGTAGTTATATGTTTATTAATATTTAGCTTAAACTTACTTGCAGATGGCTTAAGGGATGCAGTTGACCCTAAAATGCGTAATCAATAGTTAGAAAGGGGATGAGTTTTTTGGAAAATGAAAAATTGTTACAAGTTAAAAATTTAAAAGTTCACTTCAAAACTTTCGGTGGCGAAGTTCAAGCTGTAAGAAATGTTACTTTTGATTTACATAAAGGGGAAACCCTTGCTATAGTTGGCGAATCTGGTTCCGGTAAATCTGTAGCCTGTAAGACAATAATGAGGATAATGTCTTCAAATGCAATTATAAAGGAAGGTGACATATTATTTAATGGCAAAAACTTAACTAAACTTCCTGAAAAAGAAATGGAATCTATAAGGGGTAAAGATATTGCAATGATTTTCCAAGACCCTATGACTTCACTTAATCCTACAACAACTATAGGGAAACAAATTGCTGAAGGAATTATAAAACATCAAGGTTTATCTAAAGATGAAGCTATGAAAAAAGCAATAGAACTTATAGATCTTGTTGGTATTCCTTTCCCAGAGAAAAGAGCAAAACAGTATCCTCATCAATTCTCTGGTGGTATGCGTCAACGTATAGTTATAGCTATAGCTCTTGCTTGTAATCCAAAAATATTAATAGCAGATGAACCTACAACTGCTCTTGATGTTACTATACAAGCTCAAATTCTAGAGTTAATAAAAGAAATCCAGAAAAAAACAGGAGTTGCTGTTATATTTATAACTCACGATCTTGGAGTTGTTGCCAATATGGCAGATAGAGTTGCTGTTATGTATGCCGGTAAAATTATAGAAGTCGGAACATCTGATGATGTTTTCTATAACCCTCAACATCCATATACTTGGGGACTATTAGCTTCTATGCCTAGCTTAGACATAGGTGATAATGATTTATACAATATTCCAGGTACTCCTCCAGATTTAATGAATCCTCCTAATGGAGATGCATTTGCTCTTCGTAATGAAAATGCATTAAAAATAGATTTTGTAGCTGAGCCACCTATGTTTAAAGTAAGTGAAACTCACAGTGCCGCTACATGGTTATTACATCCACTATCTCCTAAGATAGAAAGACCTGCTAACTTAGGAAGAAAGAAGGTGTCTTCAAATGACTAAGAAAAAATTATTAGAAGTTAAAAATCTTAAACAGTATTTCCCTATAGATAAAAATAGTGTTGTTAAAGCTGTCGATGATATAACTTTTCATATATACGAAGGTGAAACTTTTGGTCTTGTTGGTGAATCAGGATCTGGAAAATCAACTACTGGTAGAGCAATAATACGACTTTATGATCCAACTGCTGGAGAAATAATATTTGATGGGAAAAATATATCTAATCACAAATTAGATAAAGATGTAAAAGCTTTCGTTAATAAAAATATGCAAATGATATTTCAAGATCCTATGGCCTGTCTTAATCCTCGTATGACTGTTATGGATATAATAGCTGAAGGCCTTGATATACATGGATTATGTAAAAATAAAGAGGAAAGAACTAAAACTGTATATGAACTTTTAAGAACTGTTGGTTTAAACGAACAACATGCAGGTAGATATCCTCATGAGTTCTCTGGAGGTCAAAGACAGCGTATAGGAATAGCCCGCTCTTTAGCTATTCAGCCTAAGTTTATAATAGCAGATGAACCTATATCTGCACTTGATGTGTCTATACAAGCTCAAGTTGTAAACTTATTAAGAAAATTACAAAAAGAAAAAGGTTTAACATACTTATTTATAGCTCATGACCTTTCAATGGTTAAGTATATAAGCGATCGTATAGGAGTTATGCATCATGGAAAATTAGTAGAGTTAACTACATCTGAAGAGCTCTACGCTAACCCACTTCATCCTTATACAAAATCATTACTATCTGCTATCCCGCTACCTGACCCTGAGCATGAAAGACATAGAGTTCGTATAAAATACGATCCTAAAATGCATGATTATTCTGAGCATAAACCTAAATGGCTTGAGATAAGACCTGGACATTTTATCTTTGGCTCAGAACCTGAATTAGCTCAATATGAAAATGAAATATCTCAAAGAGAAGCTACAAGTAAATAGAAAATAAAAAATGAGGATGAAAATTCATCCTCATTTTATTATTTATCAAAATATTTTTTTAAGAATAACCCAGTATATGAACCTTTTATTTTAGATACTTCTTCAGGAGTACCTGTTGCAATTATTTTTCCACCTTTATCTCCACCTTCTGGTCCAAGGTCAATTATATAGTCACATGTTTTTATAACATCTAGGTTATGTTCTATAACAACAATAGTATTTCCTGTGTCAGCTAATCTTTGTAATACGCTTATTAATTTATCTACATCTGCCATGTGAAGTCCAGTTGTAGGTTCATCTAATATATATAAAGTTTTACCTGTAGGTCTCTTACTTAATTCTGTAGCCAGTTTAATTCTTTGTGCTTCTCCACCTGATAACTGAGTTGATGGTTGTCCTAATTTAATATATGAAAGTCCTACATCCATAAGGGTTTCTAGCTTTCTTTTTATTGATGGTATATTTTCAAAGAAATTAAGTGCTTCCTCAACATTCATATCTAGTACATCAGATATTGTTTTATCTTTATATTTAACTTGTAATGTTTCTCTATTGTATCTTTCTCCTTTACATATTTCACAAGGAACATATACATCTGGTAGGAAGTGCATTTCGATTTTTATTATACCATCACCTTTACAAGCTTCACATCTTCCACCTTTTACATTAAAGCTAAATCTTCCTTTTTGATAACCTCTTGCTTTTGCTTCATTAGTTGATGCGAATAAGTCTCTAATTAAGTCAAATACACCTGTATAAGTAGCAGGATTAGAACGTGGAGTTCTACCAATAGGACTTTGATCTATATTTATTATTTTATCTATATTTTCTATTCCTTTTATTTCTTTATGTTTTCCAGGTCTTTCCCTTAATCTATTTATCTTAGTTGCTATTCCTTTGTATAAAATATCATTTATTAATGTACTTTTACCAGATCCAGAAACACCTGTTATACATGTAAATTTACCTAATGGGAATTTAACACTTATATTTTTAAGATTATTTTCGCTAGCTTTAACAATTTCTAAGAAATTGCCATTACCTTCTCTTGTAGTCTCTGGAATAGGTATAACTTTCTTTCCACTTAGATACTGTCCTGTTAATGAGTTTGAATTTCTAAGAATTTCATCTAAGACTCCCTCTGCAACAATTTCTCCTCCATGAATTCCAGCTCCAGGACCAATGTCTACAATATAATCAGCTTCTCTCATAGTATCTTCATCATGTTCTACTACTATAAGGGTATTCCCTATATCTGTTAAATGTCTTAAAGTTTTAATAAGTCTATCATTATCTCTTTGATGAAGTCCAATACTAGGCTCATCTAGTACATATAATACACCTACTAAGGCAGATCCTATTTGAGTTGCCAACCTAATACGTTGAGCTTCTCCTCCTGATAATGTACCTGCTTTTCTTGATAGTGTTAAATAATCAAGTCCTACATCTCTTAAAAATGATGCTCTCCCTTTTATCTCTTTTAAAATTTCATGGGCTATAAACTTTTGTTTTTCTGTTAAATTTATATTCTCAACAAAATCTATAAGTTCATTAACTGAATAATCAGTAACTTCCATTATATTTTTATTATCTACTAAAACTGATAAAACTTCTTTTCTTAATCTATTTCCCTTACATCTAGGGCAAGGTCTTTCTGCCATAAACTCTTCTATTTTATCTCTTGAATACTCTGAATTAGTTTCTCTATATCTTCTTTCTAAATTTACTATTACACCTTCAAATGGAGCTTTGTATAGTCTAGTTCCACCGTATTTAGATTCATATACAAATTCCACCATTACATTATCATGTCCATAAAGTAATTCTTGAACAAAATCATCAGGTAAATCTTTAAATGGAGTGGATAAGTCTACTTTGAATTTTTCTGCTAAGCTCTTAACCATTTTACTATAGTAAGTATCATCATTAGTACCTACTGATCCCCAAGCAGCTATAGCTCCTTGTTTTATAGATAATTCTTTATTTGGAACTACAAGGTCTGGATCTACTTCTTTACTCTCACCTAATCCATTACATACATCACAAGCTCCAAATGGGCTATTGAAAGAGAACATTCTTGGTGATAATTCTTCTATTCCTATTCCATGTTCAGGGCATGCAAATTTAGTTGAATAAAGAATTTCTTCTCCATCAATTATTTGAGCAATAACCAATCCATCAGATAATTTAACAGCAGTTTCTATAGAATCTGCTAATCTAGCTTCTATTCCATCTTTAATAACTATTCTATCAACAACTACTTCTATATTATGTTTTTGATTTTTGTTTAAATCTATTTCATCCGTTACTTCATAGTTAGTTCCATCTACTCTTATTCTAACAAATCCTTCTTTTTTAACATTTTCTATTACTTTTTTATGCGTTCCTTTTTGACCTCTTACAACAGGTGATAATATCTGTAATTTAGTTCTCTCAGGAAACTCCATCATTTTATCTACTATCTCTTGTACCGTCATTTGACTAATCTTCTTACCACAAGTAGGACAATGTACTTCTCCTACTCTTGCAAATAATAATCTTAAATAGTCATAAATCTCAGTTACTGTACCAACTGTAGATCTTGGGTTTTTAGAAGTAGTTTTTTGATCTATTGATATAGCTGGAGATAATCCTTCTATATATTCAACATTTGGTTTTTCCATTTGCCCTAAAAATTGTCTTGCATATGCTGATAAACTCTCCACATATCTTCTTTGACCTTCAGCATATATTGTATCAAATGCCAAAGATGATTTTCCTGAACCTGAAAGTCCCGTAAAAACTATAAATTTATCCCTAGGTAAAGTTAAATCTACATTTTTCAAATTATGCTCTTTAGCACCTTTTATTATAATTTGATCATTCATAAATTTAAGTCCTTTCATATGATGTTTTTTCTTACTTTAACTTTTCTTCTAATTCTTTTATTTTATCTCTTAATTCGGCTGCTCTTTCAAATTGAAGGTTTTGAGCTGCTTCCATCATCTCTTCTTGTAAATTCTCTATTGATTCTTTTATACTAGTCTCATCAGTTTCATTTACGTTTCCATATATAGCTTCTTCATCTGCAACTACAGTTGCCTCTATTCCTTTTCTTATACCTTTTTCAATTGTTTTTGGAGTTATGCCATGCTCTATATTATAATGCATTTGTATCTCTCTTCTTCTTTTCGTTTCATCTATTGCACTTTGCATAGATCTTGTAATCTTATCAGCATACATTATAACTTTACCATTAGCATTTCTAGCTGCTCTACCTATCGTTTGTATAAGTGATGTCTCCGATCTTAAAAATCCTTCTTTATCTGCATCTAATATTGTGACTAAAGAAACTTCTGGTATGTCTAATCCTTCTCTTAGTAAGTTTATACCCACTAACACATCAAACTTACCTAATCTTAAATCTCTTATTATTTCTACCCTTTCCAAAGTATCTATATCTGAATGTAAATACTTAACCTTTATTCCTATTTCTTTTAAATAATCAGTTAAATCTTCACTCATTTTCTTAGTTAATGTGGTTACAAGTACTCTTTCTCCCTTTTCTATAACTGAGTTTATTTCTCCTACTAAATCATCTATCTGATTAGTTATAGGTCTAACTTCTATAATTGGATCAAGTAACCCTGTAGGTCTTATAATTTGTTCTGCTATAGTAGTTGAATGTTCTATCTCATAAGGACCTGGTGTTGCAGTTACAAATAAAATTTGATTTATATTTTCTTCAAATTCACTAAAGTTTAATGGTCTATTATCGTATGCTGATGGTAATCTGAATCCATTATCTATAAGGGATGTTTTTCTTGATCTATCTCCTGCATACATTCCTCTAACTTGAGGTACAGTTACATGAGACTCATCAACTATAATTAAATAATCATCTGGAAAGAAATCCATTAATGTATAAGGTTTTTCACCCGAGTTTCTTCCGGTTATATGTCTAGAATAGTTTTCTATTCCTTGACAAAATCCAATTTCTTTTAACATTTCTATATCATATCTAGTTCTTTGATCTATTCTTTGGGCTTCTATTAATTTATCATTATCTTTAAAATAATCAATTCTTTCCTTTAACTCGTCTTCTATATCAACTATTGCTTTATCTATTCTTTCTTGAGTAGTAACATAGTGGGATGCAGGGAAAATAACTACATGATTTCTAAGTCCAACAATTTTACCTGTTAAATAATCTATTTCAGTTATTCTATCTATTTCATCCCCAAAAAATTCAATTCTAATAGCTCTTTCATCTGTATTAGCAGGGAAAATTTCTAAGATATCTCCTCTTACTCTAAAAGTACCGCGTGTAAAATTCACATCGTTTCTTTCATACTGTATCTCTATTAATCTTTTTATAATTTCATCTCTATCTTTCTCCATTCCAGGTCTTATAGAAACCATAAGCTCTTTATAATCCTCTGGATCCCCTAATCCATATATGCAAGAAACAGAAGATATTATTATGCAATCTCTTCTCTCTAAAACAGCAGCTGTAGCTGAATGTCTTAACTTATCTATTTCATCATTTATACTTGCGTCTTTTTCTATATAAGTATCGCTATGGGCTACATATGCTTCCGGCTGATAATAATCATAGTAACTTACAAAGTATTCCACTGAATTTTCAGGAAAAAACTCTTTAAACTCACTGTAAAGTTGAGCTGCTAAAGTTTTATTATGAGCAATTATCAATGTAGGCTTCTTAACGTTTTTTATTATATTAGCCATTGTGAAAGTTTTTCCTGATCCAGTAACTCCCAATAAGGTAGAAAACTTTTCACCTTTATCTATTGCTTTTGAAATTTTATCTATAGCTTCAGGTTGATCACCTGTAGGTTTATAATCCGATTGAATTTTAAATTCCACAATATCCACTCCTAACCGAACATTAGTTCACTTAATGATATCTTAATTATATCATAGGTTTACATATTTTATCACTCTATATTAATATTCTCTTAATTTACCTATTTTAAATATTTTTATTTAAAAATAGGTAGATTTATTTTTTTATATTTAATATTTATAAAAACCACTTTACTATATAGTAAAGTGGTTTTTATAATTTATTTTCTTAAATTATTAACTCTCTCTAAAAGTTTTATATCCTCTTCTGTTCTTGGTTCTTGTAAAACTAAATTATGTGGCATTTTTACTCCATCCTTATCTACACATACAAAAGTCAAAAATCCTTCAACTATAGTATTACTATCTCTTAAAACTTTACCATAAACAGTTAAACTTGTTTTTCCTGCATAAATAATTTTAGATTTTATATTTATAATATCGCCTTTTCTAATTGGCTTACTAAATTTAACTTCGTGAACCTTCAAACACACTAAATTTTCTGGATGTTTATATTCATTTGCTACTGTTATAAAACAGCTTTCAACAAACCACTCCGTCATTCTTCCTGCAAATAAAGTTCCATGATGGTTTAAGTCTTCACTTTTTACAAGTCTATGTGTATCATAATATTCCATAAAACTCCCCCCTATTGGCTTATATAATAAATATTATACTTAAGCTAGTATATTCTCAATATAAAATCTTATATTTTTCTATTGCATAAAAAATAAGGCCTCTATGGGGGATAGAGACCTTTTAAATGGGGGAGATTGAGTATTTATTTATACTTATATAATGTCCCATTTTTTAATTTATATACATTATTTATAAAATTTTTTCTATTTTTTAAATAAAAAAAGATTACGCGGCTACGTCCTACTCTCCCAGGCAGCTTCCCACCAAGTACCATCGGCGCTAAAGAGCTTAACTTCTGTGTTCGGAATGGGAACAGG